>MDTE01023388.1_pt1 | contig 19984 bp, 20 predicted proteins | sample 811231 | NCBI WGS metagenome assembly MDTE01 (sample SAMN05326651, study PRJNA326480) | marine metagenome | isolation source: seawater | place: Indian Ocean: Red Sea | collected 2010 | reverse complement strand
ATATATGCGGAAAAGCCCTCGTGGTGAAATGGTAGACACAAAGGACTTAAAATCCTTGCCCGCAAGGGAGTGCCAGTTCGAGTCTGGCCGAGGGCACCACATTTAACTATGATCAAACTCCATTTTATTTTTGATAAAACAAACAAATCAAAAAAACTAAAAAAAATTTTATTAAAAAAAAATAAAAATTCACCTATTAAAAAATCAAGCGTAATAGTAGTTGCTGGAGGAGATGGTTTTATGCTCAAGACAATGAAAAAGCACTACAAGTTACAAAAACCATTTTACGGCATAAATTGTGGTCTTATAGGTTTCTTAATGAACAAGTATTCTTCAAAAAAAATTGATGAAAAAATTAGTAAATCTAAAGTTATTAAAATAAATCCCCTAGAAGTAAAAACAAAAAATGTAAATGGAAAAACAAATAACTTTTTGGCAATTAATGAACTTTCTATTTTAAGACAGAGTAAACAAACAGCTTCTTTAAAATTAGAAGTAAATAAAGTGATTTTAGTTAAAAAATTAACTGGAGACGGTGTATTAGTTTCGACACCAGCAGGTAGCACAGCATACAACTTATCGATTAACGGTCCAATACTTTCATTAAATTCAAAAAAATTAGCCATTACACCAATAAGCCCTTTTAGACCAAGAAGATGGAAGGGAAAAGTTGTAAGTGATAAAGATCAAATTTCTATTATCAATTTAGACTCCAAAAAAAGACCAATTGCAGGTGTGGCAGATAATAATGAGGTAAGAAATGTAAAAAAAATTAAAGTTAAAGTTAATAAAAAAATAAAGATCCACCTTCTTTTTGACAAAGCAAGTAGTTTAACAAAAAAAATTAAAGAAGAACAAAGAAAAAAAATTAAATAATAAAGAACAAAGTATAAATGAAAAAATTAATTTATTATATATTAAACTTTTTTTCACATAACCTTGAAAGAAAGATTTTAGAAAATTTTAAAGGTAAAAAAAAATTGATAATTTTTGACGTTGGTTGTTTTAAAGGAGTATTTTCAAGGAAAATATTTAGTTTAATTAAAAATAGAAGATCTAAATTTTATCTTTTTGATATAAACAAAAATACAAAAAACTATATTTCTGATCTAATTTCATTAAAAAACTTCAACTTATTTGAAGTTGCTTTGAGTAATAAAAATGGAACCGCTATATACAATCATAATAGATTCTTTGAGTCATCGGGTTCGTCTTTGTCAAACTTGTATAGAACAGATACTAAGTGGGTTTTATCAAGAAAAATTTTTTTAAAATTTTTTTTCCAGAGCACTAAAGATTACTCAAGATATAAAGTTAAAACTACAACGTTGGACTCTTTTGTTAAAAAAAAGGGGATTAACTTAATTGATATATTGAAAGTTGATATAGACGGATCTGAAAACCAATTTTTAAAGGGCGCTACTAAAACTATTAAAAACAAAAAGGTTAAAGTTATTTTACTTGAAATTAATGGAAAAAAAATCTCTTTTAATCAAAAAGAAAAAAAGATCATTAATTTTTTTAAAAAAATGCAATATTTTTTGGTAAAAAAACATATAAATCATTCTGTTTCTTTTTTTAGCAACGCAAAGTCTGGAGATTATCTTTTTTTAAGAAAAAACTAATTAGTTTTAAAAATCTTGTTTAATGACTCAGCCACATAGTCAATTTCATAATTTTTGATACCCAAACCTGAAGGTAAGTAAAAACCATTTTTCGATAAGTATTCAGCATTAGGAAATTTCTGAGTTTTATTAAAAATTTTTATTTTTTTAAAAATATTTTGTTTGTGCATTGGAAAAAAAAATGGCCTTGTTTGAATTCCTTTTTTTAAAAGCTTTTTAAGAATGTAATCTCTCTTGATTTTACATGAGGGTTTGAGAACTACACCAAATACCCAAAAAATATTTTTTGAATAACTATTTTTTATAGTTTGTACAAATATTCTATTATTTTTTCTAAGACGAGAAATATATCTTATTCCTATCTCTCTTTTCCTTTTTATAATCCATGAAATATTTTTTAATTGACCACAACCAATTGCTGCTTGAATATTCGTTAACCTGTAATTCCAGCCAATATCATCATGATTAAAACGATTATTGTTAATACCAAAACATAAATTTCTAAGTGACTTACATTTTTCGTAATATTTCTTGTCATTTGTTAATATCATGCCACCCTCGCCAGTAGTAATATGTTTATTTGCATAAAAGCTAAAAGTACTCATTTCTCCAAAACTTCCACACATTCTATTTTTATATTTCTGCCCAATCATTTCAGCTGAGTCCTCAATAATTTTAATATTTCTTTTTTTTGCTAACTTTAATATTTTTTCCATATCAACCGGAAAACCATAAATGTGTGTAATAATAATTGCCTTTGTGCGTTTTGAAATTTTTTTAATAACATGGTGAGGAATCATGTTCCAATTATCAAGATCACAATCAACAAGTATTGGTTTTAATCCCAATTTTATAACACAAAGCGCAGTAGATATTATTGAAAAAGTCGGAATAATTATTTCATCTTTCGGTTTTAAGTTTAAGGCCTTGATTGCGATCTCTAATGCAGCAGTTCCACTAGATACCGCTATCCCAAATTTTCTATTGTTATATTTTGAAAACTCTCTTTCAAATTCTTTAACATATGAACCTTCAGATGATATCCAGCCAGTATCAAGACATTTTTTAACGTTAATTTTATCTTCTTTAAAAATTTTTGGTACGTTAACTGGAATAAATTTAATTTTTTTTAATTTTAATTTTCTTTTCATTAACTTCATCAAATTTAACTTTATCTTTTGAAACACTAAAAGGACCTTGTTTGACCTCAATCATTTCTACGTCTTTAATCACTTTAAAACCGTGACCACCATGCACTAACAAAATAATACTTTTCTTTTTTAAAATTTTGCTAAACAAATATTTTTTCTTATTATCATAAAAGTCTACTCTTAGAATACCTTTTAGAAGCAATATTACTTCTGTTGTAGTTAAAATTTTAGTGAGTCTTTTTTTATGTTTATGTGGTTTGATTATATGTCCTTTTTTATGTTTCATGTAACCAAATTGCTGAGTAGCATCGTTGGGAGTGAAAAAAGTTATACCTTTTTTGTTTCTATAATTGCCGCTCACAATTAGGGCGAACAGCTTATTTTTGTATTTTATTTTTTCTATCATTTGATCATTCTTTATCACTCTCTAATTAACATTTGAATAATTCTAATAAAATAAAAAAAACCAAATTGTAAAAATTTACCAAGATTTGGAAAGCTTTTACTATTTCCCTCTAAATCAACAGGATGAGTATAGGGTATTTCAATTATTCTATTACCTTTTTTTTCAGCTCTATACAAAAATTCTATTATAAATTCCCCATGTCCTTTTGCTACTGGCACTGTATCATTTAGAACTTTTCTATTCATAAGAAATATACCACTGCTTAGATCATTAATGTTTGATCTTAAAATTAATTTACTAAATTTATTTAAAAGAGAACTTACAATAACTCTAAACTTACTTCTTTCATCTTTACCACCAGGTATATATCTTGATAAAATAACTATATCATTTTGATTTAAATTTTTTAACATTTCAGGAAATTTTTTAACAACTTGTCCCATATTAGAGTCAACCCAACCAATAACGTTACCTCTTGTATTAATTAAACCTAAAAGAAAAGCTGAAGCTAAACCTTTTGTCTTTTTTCTAGAAAAAATTTTTAAATTTTCGTAATTAATTTTTTCTAAAATATCTAATGTTCCATCAGGTGAGTTATCGTCCACTACAATAATTTCTACTCCAGGAAGGTGCTTAATTAATTCAGAAATAGTGAATTCAATTGATAATTTTTCGTTGTATGTTGATAGTATTATTGAAACATTTTTGCTCATTGAGACATTAAACTCCTCGCTCAACATATCATAATTTTATTAACGTATTTAATTTATTTTTCTAATTACGGACAAAACCACACCATTTCTGGTAACTTTAAAAATATCTTTTCCTTTAAACTTGTCAAAACAATTAGTTAGATTTTTGGAAGTATAATCATTTCCTTTATTAAGCGTTACTCTATTTGTCATTATTATGTGACTAGGATTTTCTGCACTGTTTACAAATTTAAATTTTGAATAACCTCTATTTTTTAAATATTCTTTTGCATAATGAGCTGGTATTCCACAACTAGTGTAAATAATATTTGTATTTTTATCAAAATTAATTTTATTTGTGAGCTCTTTTATTGATGAGCCCCAATAGTCATTTTCAAATTTTTTGTAACGACTTTCAGCTTTACCATTCAATATATTTAGATAAGTATATTGATATGGCGTTATCATAAAGAAATTAAATAAGAAATAAATTATAAATATAGACAAAAAAGATAACGTTATTTTAGAAAATAAATTATTTATATTTTTAATTAAATAATAAATCGTCAAAGCAGGGATAATACAAGTATATGGTATCATCCATAGAACATGTCTCAATCCATCATATATTGAAAATGGTGTAAAATATAAAAGTAAAAAAGGGAACATAATCATTGAAAATATTAGAAACAGTTTGTAATTAAATAAATAGAATTCTTTTTTATAAAAATTATTAGATTTTACCATTACGAAAATGAAAATTAAATAACTTATCAAAAAATACTCTGGTGATTTATATATTAAATTTATAAATAGATATGATTTAGGAATTTCTTCATATATGAAGTAGTTTCCGTTTAATAAAATATAAGGATAACCTCTCCAAAAATCTCCTATAAGCCAATCAGAGAAATACTTAAATGGAAGAACAAATATATTTGGATGTGTATCAATCCAAAAAATAACTAGTAAGAAATAAAATATTAGAAAACCTTTGAAAAAATCAATTAATAACTTTTTTGTATCAAAGTTTTTACAAGTTAATTTTTTGAAATAGAACATATCAATTAGAATAAATATAAAAATGGGTATTAATGATCCAAGAAAAAACAAATTTATTCCTGTGCCGGTAGCTGACAGGACGGCAATGTAATTAATATAGTTATTAGATTTGCCTTTAATATATTGTTTTTTAATATACTTTATAAAAAAATAAAATATCCAAACATGACACAAAGCAATAATTGTATCTTTGCTATTTAAACCCATGTGTCCTTGGAAGATTGGATAAAAAAACAAAATTAAAAAAATAATTTTTCCAACATTATCATTAAAAAGCTCTTTGGTTAATTTTTTTAACCCAAATATAATTCCCAGTGAAAAAAATAGATTTACTAAATGACTAGCTTCAACTTGAAATTTATAAGGAAAAGTTTGAATAAACAAATATTTTAAAGAGTAATAAATTGGCGAATAGTATTCTCTTCTAAATAGATCCTCATTTATTCTACCAAAAGACAACAAGTATTTAATTGCAATTTCGCCCTGTTTTATTAAAAAACCTTCGTCCCAACCTTTACCGATGGTTATTGCACAGTATACCGAAAATAGAATTAAAAAAAAAAATAAAATTTTTTTTTTTGCTTTTGTCATTTATGATTTCAGATTTTATTGTAATTTAACTTCTTTAAACTCATTTTTAATTTTTAGATAAAGTTTGTAAAACAATACCTTGTCTTCTTCATCCAATATTTCTTCTTTGTCCAAACCCTTTTCTATTTCAACCCTTATTTTATCTTTAATTAATTCGATATTTTCTTTTTCATTTAAAGAGAGCAATTTATTAATATTCTCAAGTTTTTCGGCAAATATTAAATTATATGTAGTATTTATCACTATAATTATTGCAATTGTAATTGCTGCTAGTTTTATAATAAATTTTTTTATGTCTGATTTACTATTGTCTTTGGTCATAAGGTTAATGCCAATTTACAATATATTCAAACAAAGTAAAACTAAATATTAAATTTTAATTTTGAAGTGTAAAATTCCTTAATGTAATGATAATAATTAACCAAATAATTAAATGAAATATAAAATTAAAAGAGCGAATTATTGTTTGCTCTGTAAAAATAAAAAATTGAAAAAGGTATTTTCTTTGGGAAATTTTTTTGTAAGTAATTTTGTAAAAAAAAACTTTGTTAAAAAGGGTATTAAATCACCCCTAACATTAATGTATTGTTATAACTGCACTTTGTTACAACTATCACATTTAGCTCCACAAGAAATCATGTATAAAAGATTTTATTGGTATAGATCTGGCGTTACAAAAATAATGAGAGAAGCGTTAAAGGATATTTACAAATCAAGTTTAAAATATATCAAATTAAAAAAAAATGATGTTGTTTTGGATATAGGTGCAAACGATGGAACTTTGCTTAATTTTTATGGAAAAAATATTATTAAAGTTGGTTGTGAACCTGCAAATAATTTAATTAGTCAATTAAAAAATAAATGCGATTATATTTTAAATGACTTTTGGTCATATAAAAAACTTCAAAATCTTCTTAAACGTAAAAAGTTAAAAAAACCTAAAATTATAACTGCCATTGGTATGTTTTATGATTTAGAAGATCCGAATAAATTTATTAGAGACTCAGTATCGGCTCTAGATGATAAAGGAATATTTATTGCACAACTTATGTGTCTTAAGTCCATGATTGAAAAAAATGATATTGGCAATATTTGTCACGAACATATTGAGTTCTACTCTCTAAAATCACTAAAATATTTATTTGAGACTAATGGATTAGAAATTTTTAAAATAGAAGAAAATGATGTTAATGGAGGTAGTTACAGGATATTTTGTAGAAAATTCAATAATGGAAGCATAAGGTTGTCAAATGAAAATGTTCTTACTTCAGTTAAAAAATTTGTTACAAGAGTTAAAAAAAACAAATCAATGACAATGAAATTTATTAATAATGAAATAAAAAAAGGAAAAAAAATATTTTTATATGGGGCTTCAACTAAAGGAAATACTCTTCTCCAGTATTATAATCTAAATAATAAAGTTATACCTTACGCGGCAGAAAGAAGTCCTGAAAAGTGGAACAAATATACTATAGGAACTGGAATTAAGATCATAAGCGAAAAGAAAGCAAGAGAATTGAATCCTGACTACTTTTTAGTTACACCCTGGGGTTTTATAAATGAATTTGTTAAAAGGGAATCTTCATGGTTAAAGAAAGGTGGAAAGTTTATTGTTCCTTTTCCAAAATTTAAAATAAGAAAATGAGTAAAACTAAAAAAAGAACAGCGCTAATCTTAGGTGTTACGGGGCAAGACGGGTCATTTATGGCTAAACTCCTGTTAAAGAAAAATTACATAGTTCATGGTTTAGTAAGGAAATCAGCAACAGGTAATTTAAAAAATATCTCAGAAATAATAAAGAAAGAAAATTTTTTCAAGGTCCATCATGGTGACGTTTTAGATCTTATTTCTATTACAAATATAATTTCAAAAGTAAAACCAGATGAAATTTATAATTTTGCTGACCAAGATCATGTAAAGTGGAGTTTTGAATTACCCTCATATTCATTTGCTGTTACCGGAAGTTCGGTAATTAATTTACTTGAGATAATAAAAAAATATTCTATCAAATCAAAATACTTTCAACCGCTATCATCAAATATGTTTGCTAGGAGTAAAAAGGCGAAACAAAATGAAAATGAGCCTTTAACACCTGTTAGTGTATACGCTTTAGGAAAAGTAACAGCTTATCATGCATGCAAAATGTACAGAGATGTATTTGGATTAAAAATTTATGGAGCAATATTCTACAATCATGAGTCAGAAGTCAGACCAGAAGAATATGTCACTAGAAAAATTACAAAGGCTGTAGCACGAATTTATTATGGGAAGCAAAAACTGCTAAAACTTGGCGATGTATCTGCCAAAATTGATTGGGGGTACGCTAAAGATTATGTCGAATATTCTCATAAAATTATGCAACAAAGGAAGCCTGAATTTTTTATTATAGGATCCGGAAAAAAATACTCGGTTTTAGATTTTGTTAAGAAAAGTTTTAATTATGTGGGCCTTAATTATAAAAAACATTTAAAAATTGACAAAAAACTATTTAGACCAAGCAAAACCGCCTCTTTGGTCGGCGATACAAAAAAAGCCAAAAGAACAATTAGATTTAAACCAAAAACAACTTTGGATCAGCTTATTTCCATAATGATGGAGAATGATCTTAAGATTGAAAAAAATAATTTTTAAATTTTAAATCAATGAAAAGATCAAAAACTAATACAGGTTTTTTATACTTCTTGGAAAAAATTGTTAGAAGTCATCCTTTACTTTACTATGTAGTAAGAAGTCTGATTAGATACACTAAGATTTTTGAAGAAGATGCAAACGGGGTAACTTTTTTAAAATTTTCCAAAAAAATTAGTATTATAGATGTTGGAGCAAGCGATGGTATAGCGTCAATTTTTTTTAATCGAAAACTTAATATAAAACAAATTATCTGTTTTGAACCTTATAATCCTTACGTTAAAATTTTAAAGAAGCTTAAAATTAAAAATTTAAAAGTTAAACCTTATGGTATTAGTGAGTTTAATAAAAGTCATGAAATTTTCTTTCCAAGATATAAATTTTTTTCAAAAAATCTAGATCTAATAACCTATACCTATTATGATAAATCCATACTTCAAAAACAGATAGATTTAGATTTTAAATTTAAAAAAAATCTATCTATTATTAAAGAAAAAATTTACTTAAAAAAAATTAAAAAAATTAAAACTAAAATTGACCTTATTAAAATTGATGTAAATGGACATGAGCTTTCCGTAATAAAAGGTCTTAAAGAATTAATTAAAAAAGATAAGCCCGCTTTGATAGTAGAGACAGGTGATGATATTAAGGAAATTGGCAGGTATCTTAAAAAATACGGTTTTAACAAGTATCTTTTTTCAAATAAAAATAACAATTTTATTAAAATTAAAAAAAACTATCCGTTAAACACGTACTTTCTTCAAAAAAAACATTTAAAGATTTAAATTTTATTGATAGAAAGAATAAAAGAACAAAAAAATGAAAACTGTATTAATTTCTTCCATTATTTTTTTAAGTTTATCTAAGAGTGCGTATGCATACTTGGATCCAGGCACAGGTAGCGTAATTCTTCAATTTTTAATTGCTGCCCTTGCAGCTGGAGCATCGGCTGTGACAATTTTTTGGAGGAGAGTTAAAGAATTTTTTTTAAAAACAATTCTGAGACGTGAGACAAAAACAACTGAACAAGAAACAACAAAAGAAAATCTGAATAAATAGTTGATTGTTGACTAATTTTTTAAAAGATATTTACAATTTTTTTCGTTTAAAGAGAAACGAGAAAAATTATAGTATAGGATTTTTTTCAGAAAATAATTTTATTTATCAATATTTAGAGCCATATATAATAAAAAAAAAAAATCAACACAAAGTATTAATTATAAGTTTTGAAAATTTGAATAAATCATATCTTGAAAAAAAAAATATATTTGTATTTAAAACTAAATTTTTTCAAGAATTAGTCTTTTTAACTCTTAAAATTAAATATCTTTATTCATCTACACCAGATTTAAATAATAACATCTTCAAAAAATCTAAATTTTCAAATTGTAAGTATATTTATTTAAGTCATTCACCAGTCAGCCTCACTTTGATTTATAGAGAAAATGCATTTAATAATTTTGATGCAGTGCAGGTAACAAACACTTATCAATTTGATGAAATGAGAGAAATTGTTCAAAATAAAAAACTTAAAACAAAAGTTTTTAAATCAAAATATCTTTTTATAAAAAACCATCAACAAAAAATTAAATTAGAAAATTATGAAACAGACGTTCTTATTGCTCCTTCGTGGAACAGTAGTTTTTACAGAAACAAATGTCATCTTTTGCTGAATGATTTATTTAAAAAAAAAAAGTTAAGTTTTAAACTCAGACCGCATCCAATGTCATATAAAAAAAATGAAATATCAAATAATGAATTAATAAAAGAAGGAATAGACACCGATAATGAACAGGTTATTGATTTTCAAAAATTTAATTTTTTAATATCAGACTGGTCAGGAATCTTTATTGAATACTCATTAGTTACAAGAAAACAATCGTTTATTATAAATACACCTAAGAAAATGTTAAATAAAAATTATATTAAATTTAAAACAAAACCAATCGAAATTGATTTAAGAAATATTCTTGGAAAAACTTATGAAATTTCAGAAATTTCTAAAATGGTTGATGAAATTTATAATTTTAAGAATTCCAGTATAAATAAAACTAATCCTAATTTTCAAAAAAAATTAGATCAAATTTTTTATTAGAAATTTGTTTATATTAATAAACTTTGATAGAATAAATATTTGTTACATAGAAAAAATTAATGAAAAAAACAATTATTATAGCAGCTGGCATGGGAAAAAGATTGAGACCTCTTACTAATAATTCGCCAAAATGTCTTCTTAAAGTAGGAAAAAAAAGTATTTTGAGTAATCAGATTCAAATCTTTAAGTCCTTAGGCATAAAAAACATCAATATAATTTATGGTTATAAAAAAAATAAATTTAATAAAAAGATTGCAAATTTTTTTTTTAACAAAAATTATAAAAAAAATAATATTTTAGGTTCACTTTTTTCTGCAAAAAAAATACTTTATGGAGACTGTCTAATATCCTATTCAGATATTATATATAAAAAACTAGTTATTAAAAAATTACTGAGCTCAAAAGAAGATATTTCTATTGTAACAGACACAGCCTGGAGAAAAGCCTATAAAGGGAGAACTCAACATCCAATGTCGGAAGCGGAGAAAGTTACATTTAATAATTCATCATTTTTAAAGTCAGCTGGTAAAAACTTAAACAACAAAAAAGCTAATGCTGAGTTTATAGGTGTACTAAAATTGAGCCCGAAAGGATGTAAAATATTTAAAAAATATTATGAAATTGCTAAAAATAAATTTTTTAGAAAAAAATTTTATAATGCAGATAATATCACAAAAGCCTATATTATGGATTTTCTAAATTTTTTAGTTCATAATAAGATTAAGATAAAATGTGTTAAAATAAATGGGAGCTGGATGGAGATAGACACTGTTGAAGATTTTAATAAGGCTCAAAAATTTTACAAATAATATGAATAAAAAAAATATTTTTAGTTCACTGAGATTAAGACAAATTATAAACGATCTTAAAAGAAGACCAGAGGATGCCGCAAAAGATCTTGATATAACAATCAAAAACTTTACGAGTTATTTAAATGAAAAAAAAACTATCGATGAAAAATTTGTTAAAAAAGCAAGTATAGTTTGGCCAGTTAATCCTACAGATTTTATAAATCCTTTTTTTAAAAATAATTCGAACTATAAAATATTAAGATTTAAATCATCGAAAAAAAGTTCAAGAATTATGAAAAGGGGTGGGAAAGATTATTATGAGTACAGAGATACTGCAATGAGCGAAACTGCTCCATATAGACCAGAATGGATAAAACAACTTTTACAAGTAAATAATAATTCACCTCACAATAAAGATTTGCGATGGAACAAAGGTCATTTGTTACATCAGCTAACATACTTCGTTGGTAAGGTAAATTTTTATTATTACAGTCAAAATAAAAAAAAAGTTTCAATTATGAATACTGGTGACAGTATGTTTATAAGCCCCTATGTACCGCACACATTTGCAAGTCGTGATCCAAAATCGAACGCACATATAATAGCAGTAACATTTTCAGATAAAATAGATACTTCGTTGCAAAATGAAATCGTTAAGATGAAAAAAAAATCTTTAGCAAATTATATTTTCTCAAATAAAAAAAAATATTTAAATAAGGTAACAATAAAAAAATATAATTCAGCAAAAACTTCTAATATTTATTATAAAAAAATAAAAATTATTGTAGAAAAAAAACTAGCCAGTAATAAAATAGTAGAAAATTCAAATTTTTCAGAAATAAATATTTTAAAAGAAAATGGTTATGTTTTATGCGATAACTTTCACAGGTATTTATATGTTTTAAGTGATAAAGCAGGGATTAAAATTGATGGAAAAAACTTTAAATTAAAAAAAGGTGATTCATTGTATGTCGGACCGTTTACAAAAATAGTTTACAAACAAAAAAAATCGAAATTTTTAGTTGTTAATTTGGAAAGTAAATTTACAAATCAGGTTATAAGTCAACTTTCAAAAATCGGTAAAGAAAATTTTAATAGGATCATTTCAGAAAATAAACAATGGTTTTAAAATGAAAAAAAAACAAAATATTGTTTATGTGCCATTGGCCGTAGACATCTTACATTCTGGCCATTTAAATATAATTAATAAGGCAAAAAAATACGGAAAATTAGTTGTCGGACTCCTTTCTGATAAAGCTATATCAGAATACAAGTCACTACCTTCATTAACGTATGAAGAAAGATATAAAATTGTTAACAGTCTTAAGGATATTAATGTAATTATTAAACAGGATACATGGGATTATTCAAATATTATTAAAAAATTGAAACCAAATTATTTTATTCATGGTGATGATTGGAGAAAAGGAGTACAGAAGAAAACTAGGAATAAAGTAATTAAATTATTAAAAAAGAATGGTGGTAAACTTATAGAAATTCCCTACACCAAAAAAATATCCTCAACCTCAATTAAATCTGAGTTAATAAATCATTTAACTCCAACATCAAGAATCTCAATGTTAAAAAGGCTAATTGATAACAAACCAATTGTTAGAGTTCTCGAGGCACATAGCCCATTATCAGGAATGATTGCTGAAAATATAAAAATTGAAAAAAACAAATCAACAAAGCAGTTCGATGCAATGTGGTCATCTAGCTTAACAGACTCGAGTGTAAAAGGAAAACCAGATAACCAAGCTCTAGATTTTTCTTCAAGATTTAATAATCTAGGTGACATGATGGATGTAACTACAAAACCATTAATTTTTGATGCTGATAATGGTGGAAGAATCGAGCATTTAGCATACACAATTAGAACTTTAGAAAGATTAGGGGTTTCAGTGATTATGATTGAGGATAAAATTGGGATTAAAAAAAACTCTTTATTTAAAGACCAGTCTGGAGCAACACAAGATACTATTAAAAGTTTTTGTAATAAAATTAGGTTGATTAAAAAAACAAGAATATCTGATGATTTTTTGATTGGAGCAAGGATCGAGAGTTTTATTTTGGGCAAAGGCCTTAAAGATGCACTTAAGCGTGCAGAGGCTTACTCAAAAGCAGGAGCAGACATAATATTGATTCACAGCAAAAGTAATACTTCAAAAGAAATATTTTCTTTTTCTAAAATCTTCAAAAAAAGTAAGAATTTCAAACCTCTTGTTGCTGTTCCATCAACTTATTCTAAAACAACTGAAAAAATGTTGATTAAAAATGGTTTCAAAGTAGTTATATATGCAAATCATTTGTTAAGGGCCTCTTATCCAGCTATGGAAAATGCTGCTAAAAACATTTTAAAAAATCAAAGGTCATATGAAATTGAGAAAAAGATAAGTTCAGTTTACCAGGTAATAAATTTAATAAAACAATGATATTTGTTGAAAGTTTAATCAAAAATTTAAAAAGAAATAATATAAACTTTTTTACCGGAGTACCCGACAGTATTTTAAAAAAATTATCTTATCATCTTGAAGACTTACCACAAAGAAAACATATTATAGCAACGAATGAAGGTGCTGCTGTTTCTATTGGAATTGGATATCATTTAGCGACAAAAAAAATCCCCTGTATTTATTTACAAAATTCAGGACTAAGTAATGCAATGAATCCCCTTATTTCTATTGCTAATAGTCGGGTTTACTCAATCCCATTAGTAATGATAATCGGTTGGAGAGGATCACCATACTCAGCAGATGAGCCACAACATTTAGAGAAAGGTAAGATTACAACTAAACTTTTGAGATTATTAAATATTAAGTATTGTATCCTTAAAAACAAAAAAGATTTAATTAAATTTAATAGAATTTTAAGAACTTCAAAAAAAAAAAATAAAATCGTAGCTGGCCTAATATGTAAAGGAACTCTTGAGACAAAGAAAAAAAATAAAAAAAAATCATCTGACGGAACTATATTAAGATCATATTTTATAAAAGAATTTTTAAACTTGATCCCAAAAAAATCAAAAATTATTTCTACAACTGGTTATACATCAAGAGAATTAATGCAAATAAGAACAGAAACTAAAAATGAAAAGGGAAGTGACTTTTATATGGTTGGTGGAATGGGCCATACATCAAGTGTAGCAACTGGTTATGCCATGATGTCAAATTCAAAAGTATTTTGTTTAGATGGTGATGGTTCAATGTTAATGCATCTTGGATCTTTAAGAACAATAGGATTTTTGAAAAAAAATAATTTAAAATATATTGTTTTAAATAATAATTCGCACGAATCCGTTGGCGGTCAAAAAACTACAGCTTCAGGAATAGACTTTTATAAATTGGGTATAAGCCTTGGATTTAAAAAAATTTTCCGTATTTCTAAAAAAAATCAAATAAAAAAGTTTCTTAAAATGTTTATAAAAAGCCAAGGATCTAATCTTTTAGAAGTCAAAATAAAAAACCAATCTCTTAAAAATTTGATTAGACCTAAAAATCTTATTGAAATAAAAAAAAATTTTATGAAAAAATAATGAATTTTAACTTCTCATCAAAAAAAGATCTTGTAACTTTTTTGAATGTTGAGAGATTCAAAAAAATTTTTGTTCTTACTGGAAATATATCTTATAAACTATCAGGTATTGGTGAGATTTTAGATAAATATTTAATAAGTAAAAAAAACAAATCATTCTCAACAAAATTTTATTTTAAAAAATCACCTATACCGATATACGAAGAATTAAAAGATATAATATCAGAAATAAATAAATTTAAGCCCGATCTTATTATCTCTGCTGGAGGTGGATCGGTAATAGACTATGCTAAAATTGCAAATGTATTATTTAATGAAAATGATTTAAGTAATAAAATTATTAACTCCTCCTATTTATTAAAAAGAAAATTAGCTAAACTTTGCGCCATACCTACTACTGCAGGATCAGGAGCTGAAGTTACTTCAAATGCTGTTATTTATTTAAATAAAATTAAATATTCCATCGAAGGTAATTATCTTTTGCCAGATTATTTTTTTTTACTTCCTGAAATTGTCGTCAAGGTCCCTAAAAAATTAAAAGCCTGTTCAGGTTTTGACGCAATTTCTCAGTCTATAGAATCTCTTATATCTAAAAAATCTAACTCTGAAAGCTTAGACTTTGCAAAAAAATCTCTTAGTATATCGCTTAAATATTTCATTGATTACTTAAATAAACCAAACGAAGAAAACAGTTCAGCAATGTGCTTTGCTGCAAATCTTTCAGGCAAAGCTATAAATATATCAAAAACTACTGCACCACATGCTTTATCATATCCGTTTACCTCAATTTTTGGAATTAATCATGGACACGCGGTTTCTTTGACCTTGAATGATTTTCTTAACTTCAATTATAAAAATATTTCTCAAGCTAATTGTGATTTTGATTTAAAAAAAAGATTTGAAATTATATTTAAATTGACTAAATCTAAAAATATCAATGATTTAGATAAATTTATAATAAATCTAAAATTAAATTCTAAACTAGAGAGTAATTTTAAAAAACTTGGAATAAATATTGAAAATGATTACTCAAAAATTATTTCAGGCGTGAATTCTCAACGATTACAAAATAACCCGATTAAACTAACAGAAATAGATATTAAAAATATTTTGTTGAAAAATCACAATTAAACAAATAATTTTACTTTATGAGAAGTTTACTGAGCAATCATTCGCTTAATATTTTTTTAATATTTGTATGTACATCACCAAACTTTATTTTTTTAAGACAAGATATTTGGGTTAAAGATATCAAATATTTGTTGATTTATTATATTTTTTTTTTCTTACTTTATTTAATTTTTTTTCATTTAAAAAATTTACGAAATTTAAAATTTTTGTATTTATTTTTCCTGTCAGTGATAATTTTTTACGGCTTCGACAAAAATTTAAGACTATGGTTATTTTTTGAAAATATAATTCAAACCGATCGACTTGAAAAAAATATTTTTAATTATGTTTTCTCTTTTATATTTTTTCTACTTATAACTTATTTAATTTTTAAACTTCTTTTAAAAAATCAAAAAATCTTTATAAAACTCAGCCTAATCTCTATTATTATTCTGTCAGCATTCAATATTTCCTCCGAATATCATTTAGATGCAAAACATAAAAATTTAGAAAAAAAACTAAAATCAAATGATGATAAATATAAAAAATACGACCAAGAAAAAAATATAATTATTATATTAGATGGTTTAGTTGGGCCGGGCGGTATCGATAATACTATTGATAAATATATAGGTTCAAGAAAAAGTACTTTTGATTTGTATAAAAAGTATGGTTTTAAGATATATGAAAACGCATACTCAATATATTATGAAACACAGGAGTCGGTCCCTTCTTTATTAAATTTTGATTTTAACGTTGAAAATAAAAATGCATCCTACCCAAGTAAATATATAGAATTCAGCTCTCTAGATAAAAACTCCACATATTTTTTGAATCAAAACGAATTTTTTAAACAAAACAAACAAAAGATTTTTGCTACTAAAAACAGAATATTTAATTTTTGTAACAATGATGTTTCAGAATGTTATAGTCTAAACCATAATAATGTAGATAAAAAAAAGTATATAACTAGATTAGAGAGCTTAATTTCAGACACACGTAACGAACGTTCAATCTTGTTTCAATATTTTTTCAGATTTTCTTTGCTTGTGTCTAAACTTAAAAAAGAAGATTTACATATAACAAACAAAGTTTTTTTTGAGAAAGATCTTAATGATTTTGAAAAAATTGTATCAAACTCAAATTTTGAAACTTATGTTACTTTTTTACTGTATCCTCATAGTCCTTTAATGACAAAAAAGACAGGTTCAGACTGTTCTTTTAAAGAATTAAATGAAATTTCATATTTAAAAGAAACAAGGAATGATCTTTTAGAAGAACATTATACAGAAATATACTGTAGCAACTTACTTATTGATCAGTTTCTTTATCGTCTAAAAAAAAATAATAATTTTGATAAATTAAATATTTTAATTTTGTCTGACACAGGATACAAAATAGATAATTTAGATATTACTAAGGAGACAGGAGGTTTGGAAAATTATGAAAAAAGATATTTAAATGATGCTCATAAAGTTTTATTTGCAATAAAAAAAGGTAATTCATCACATCAAATAGATAAAACTTTAATCTCGTCCCAGGAGCTTTTTGCTAAATATTTTGACAAAGGTTACCTAAACAAAAATATATCAAACGAACCAATTATATTTGACCCCCATAAGGTAATTTTTTATAAGGGTTTAAAATGAAAATTAAAGTTCCCGAAAATTCCGATACTCTTTCAATTTTACTACTAGCTTTATTTTCTATAATTCCAATTTGGTTTTTTCAAGATTTTAATTCGATTGATATTATTATTTTAGTAATTTTTTTAGTTTTATTTTTAATAATAGTATTTTTAAATTTATTAATCATAAAAATAAATGATGAAAAATTTAGAAAATTTACTCTGTCTATATTTATTTCTACGATCTTTTTTTATGGTATAGATTCTAAAATTGGTTTATGGACATTATTTAAGAGCCTATCAGATATTGGACTTATTAAATATCTTGCATCCCTTTCGTTTGTCGTAATTATTATTGCACTACTTTCCTTTGTCGCATACAAAAATTATCGTGATATTAAAAAGATATTTTTAATGACAGCTTTTTTTTTCTTTTTAGCAAACTTGTCAATAAATTATTTTTTAGTAACTAAAAATCAAAAAATCGACGATATTGAAATTCTAAACGATGAAAAAATAAACCCAAATTTAAAAGAAAAAAAAACTATCATCCTTTTTCTTGATCAGATAGTTGGCTACAATGGTATTGATGATAAAATTGAGTATGGAAGTTTAGCAAAAAAAAGCTATTTTGATTTATTTAAAAAATATGAATTTAAACTTTTTTCTTCGGCATATTCTATTTATCGATCAACTTATGAGTCTTATTCTCACTTACTAAATTTTGATTACCAAACAAGTTCGAATAATCACAAGTCTTACATTGAAAGGGATTTAGCCGACAAACAAAGTAAATGGTTTTTAAAAAAAAATAAGTTTTTTGAAAATAGTAAAAATTTAAAAATATCAAGTTTTAAAAATGATGCCATTAATTATTGTTCAAAATTAACTGACCACTGCATTTCATCAAACACTATTAATAATTTAAAAAATTATAAAAGTGATTTTCAGTTTTCCTCAACAGATTTTTTTTTTAAAAAAATGCATCAACAAAATTCTATAATTTTCCAATATTTTTGGAGAATATTTTATAAGACAAATCTTCTTAATCATTACGAATCTTTAACTTTTAATAAAGTTAAATTTGAAAAAGATTTAGAAAAAGTAAATCAATTTATTTCTAGCACAAATTATAATATTTATTTATTTCATTTTATTTTTCCTCATAGACCTTTCTTTTTTGACGTTAATTTAGAGCAGAAAAACTGTTCAACTAATATCAATTTATTAGATAACGCTTATTATAAAAATAATAATGAAATTTTAAATCAACACTTTAAAGAGATTATATGTACTAATTTTTATCTTGATAAATTTCTTTCAAAACTTGATTTAAAAAAAACCAAGTTGTTAATTGTATCTGATACTGGTGTACAGTCAGATGATAAAAATAGTTTTAAACGTGACTCATACTCAGTTTTATTTGCGCTTAAGCAACCTAAAAATAAATTTCAGATAGATGATAAACTCATATCTTCACAAGAATTATTTAGTTATTTTTTTAATCAAGAACATAATAGTTCAATTATTAAGGATGATTCAAATAGATTTATATTTTTAGATAAAGAAAAAGTTTATACTAAAATTAACAAATTTTAATCATTATGGTGCCCTCACACGGACTCGAACCGCGAACCTACTGATTACAAATCAGTTGCTCTACCAATTGAGCTATGAGGGCGTTTGGCTCTTGTAAAATAAATTTTATTTCTCTTCAAGACTTTTTTTATATACATCTATATAGTGAAAAACAACCGAAGCACTGTTTGAAATATTTAAACTTTCGACATTTTTATTTATGTTAATTTTGAACAAAAAGTCAGAATTTTTTTTTGTTTGGAAATTTAAACCGTATCCTTCAGACCCAAAAAGTAATACATTGTTACCCTTCCAATTATGTTTGCTAAAATCTTTTTTTGCCTCAGAAGTAAAGCCACTAATCCAAAAATTTTTACTTTTAAGATAATTTAATGTTGTATTAATATTTGATACTTGAAAAATCTTTACTACATCCATACAGCCGCTAGCACTTTTATATAGAAGTTTACTTTCTTTGGGAAAAGACCTCTCCTTAACAATTATTCCATCAATATTAAATGCAGCTGCAGACCTTATAATTGAACCTATATTTCTTGGGTCGGTAACATCATCTAAGGCCACTAAGTTAATGTTATTTTTAATGGAACTATCTTTTAAAAAATCTTTTAAGTTTTGACTTTCTAAATGTTCAATTTCAGCCACTAATCCTTGATGACTAATTTGATCTTTTGTACAATATCTATCCAATTCTTTTTTAGTTTTATAAAAAACTTTAATATTTTTTAGTAAATTAATATGTTGGTTTTCTCTATTTAAAGTTTTCTTTGAATCCTCGGTTAAAAATAATCTGAGCACTTTTCTTTTAGGGTTTTTCAGAGCCTCAGTAACCGCGTGCTTTCCCACTATGTAAAAAGTTGTTTTTTCCATGCTTTTTTCATTTCTATTTCAAATAAATAGCATATTTAAAAGCAAAATGATTTATTGCATTTATTTGACAAGGGGGTATAAAACCCTTGTTGTTGAATAGTTTTTAAGTTATTGGGTATCCCTTAACAATGTTTTAGGAGGGGTACCAAAGCGGTCAAATGGGGCGGGCTGTAAACCCGTTGACTTCGGTCTTCGAAAGTTCGAATCTT
>MDTE01153964.1_pt1 | contig 19986 bp, 17 predicted proteins | sample 811231 | NCBI WGS metagenome assembly MDTE01 (sample SAMN05326651, study PRJNA326480) | marine metagenome | isolation source: seawater | place: Indian Ocean: Red Sea | collected 2010 | reverse complement strand
TGAATAATTAGAGTAATTATTTTATGAAAGAGTTTCCATCAACTGCTAGGGCTTCAGCAATATTTCCGATGTTTTTTAGCCCAGACAATAAAAATAAGATTATTTTCCTTAATTATTGGAAAATGAAGAATAATTTAGCAGATACTTTGCTCATAGCAAGTCTAAGAAATAAACAAGGAAAATTGATTGAGCAAATAACTAGAAAAATTGCTGATGAACCTTTTTCATCCGAAATTGATTTAGAAAGAGATTTCTCAAATTCTATAGATAAACTTAATTCTTTAGGTTTCAATGCTAGCTTAGAGGTAGAAATGTTTTTTAAAGAAAAGCCACTTTTTAATTACCCAGCTCTTATTCTAAACTATGAGAATAATCATGATTCTTCTTATGTCCACTCAAGCTTAAGATTATTTGATAAAGATGAATTTACGAGCAAAGAAAATTTGATTAAAAATCAAACTGGATTTGATGTCTTCTTAAACCAGAAACTTACAAACTATATAATTTTCGTATGTGGCGATCAGTCAAATTATGAATTTAGTATAAGTTTAGAAACTAACAATAAAAAATATACCAAATGTATTCAACTAATAGATAAACAGAAGTATGAACTGGTGGAATTTAATATAGATGATATTTTTTATGATGTTGACTTAGCTGATGCTCAAGTAAAAGTATCAATTGATCATAATATTTCAGATATTTATCCTCGATTTTATGTCGGTAATTATAGTAAATTATCAAATCCAACCACTACACATACTTTTTACGATGAAAGACAAGGTAACGCAGATAGAAAAATAAAAAATAAGCAAGATGATTCTCATGATGCTTCATTCTCGTTTCCAATACTTGATCCTGCTTTATATGACAATTCATTATCTTCATATGCGTCAAATGATATTTGGAGCGGAGATGCAAAGTTTGAGCTTTTGAATTTTTCTGGAGAATTGTTATTTTCTAAACCTTATGAAGCTAATGAAGATTTTTCTTTATTTAACATTGGTAAAGTAAATATTAATAGTTTAGTTAATGAGGCAGGCCTAGACTTGAATTCAAGAATTATCTGTAAGGTTTCTTTTGATTGTGATTCTGAATATTTTCCCATGAGACATAAATATGGTCTAAATTGCTCCCATAAGGGAGGCGCAAGCAAAGGAACAAATATTTGTTTTGCACCTACTGTTTTTAATAATGAAAATGTTGAAAAGAAGTTTAGTAGAACCTGGGGGCCAGTTGGAGGCCCTAAAAATATTATCTTTTTTTTCAATAATACATCAAATAAAGAATACAAAGACGAGACTGAAAATATACTAGATATTAAATTTTTTAATTGTGATGGTGAAACCCTTACTAGAAAAAGATTTCTAGATAGAGATCAATGCGTTGAGATTAATGTTCAAAAGGATAGTGAACTGAAGAGTCATTTTAAAGGTAAGGTTGGCTGGTGCTTTTGTGTTACTGATAATAACTTTTATAATGCTTGGTACTTAAGTATTGGTAAAACCCATATTGGTGGCGATCATACATTTTGATCACTAGAAAAACATATCTTTTAGACTAATATGCTCAAGATCTAATAGCTCCTTATTTCTATGGGAGCCATTACTTATTATCTTTTTTGCTTGCATGTAGTCTCTATTACGGTTAATAGAATCTACAGCAATTAAGCGTTGGTTATTGAAGTAGCAAATTGAGAAGCTTTCTTTTTCTATTGATCCAATAGTTATTTTTTCATCATAGTTGTTAGAAATGCCTGTAAAAAAGATTCTTAGATCATACTGGTTGGTCCAAAACCAAGGGGTTTCATAATTTGGTCTATTTTGGTCAGCGATAGCTGCCGAAGCGATCTTAGATTGTGTAATTGCATTATGAACAGACTCAATTCTAAGAAATTTTTCATAAAAAAGGTCTTTAGAATAAGTGCAGTCTCCTATAGCAAATATTTTATCATCAGATGTCCTGCAGTCTTCATCAACAACTATACCATTATCACAATTGAGACCAGCTTCTAGAGCAAGAGAGATATTTGGTTTTACACCAATGCCCACTATTACCTCATCGACACTGATCTCGACTCCATCGTCACATATGATCTTCTTAAAGGTTTTATGGTCTTCAATATCTATTATTTTTGTTTTAAGAAAAAAATTAACCCCATTTTTTTTATGCTTATCTTTAATAAAATCAGAAATATCAGAACATGTAGATCTTGCTAAAACTCTTTCTTCAGAATCAAAAATTGAGACTTTATGATTTTTTTTTGCAGCAATGGATGCTATTTCAAGTCCAATATATCCTGACCCTATAATGCCTAAATTTAATTTCTTTCTATTGAGTAATTTTTTTATATCTTTCGATTGAGATAATGTTCTTAAATAAAATAGCTTTTTCTCATCACAACTAGACTTAAATTTTATTAAACTGCTACCTGTTGCAAATACTAAATAATCATATGAAATCTCATAATCATCATTTGTAACAATAGTTTGCTCCTCCCTTTTTATAGAATTAACGTAGGTATTATTAATTAGGTTAACGCCATTCTTTTTATAAAAATCATTACTTTTTAAATATATTCTTTTTTCATCAATTGTACCCTCTAGTAAACCCTTGGATAACTCTGGTCTTGCATATGGCAAGAATGCTTCATTTCCTATTATGGTAATGTCTGCATCAAAGTCTTCTTTTATAAGATTAGAACAAAGCATGCCTCCAGCATGACCAGACCCTATGATTACAATCTTTTTTTTCATGACTTGATATTTATTTCCCTACTCATTAGAAAGATTTTAGAAATTGAAGATATAATATATTCCCATAATTATATGATTATTATAAAACTTATAGTTAATTAAAATTTAATCCAAAGGGAACGAGAAAATTGATAAATAAAGTTTCAAGTGACTCTCACTGGTTCTTAGTTTATACAAAGCCAAATCAAGAAAAAGTTGCAAAAGATAATCTTGAGAGACAAGGCGTTAAGGTTTTTCTACCTTTAATTGCTAAATATAAAAATAATGATAGCCCAAATAGTGAGCTAAAAACTGAAGCTTTGTTTCCTCGTTACCTATTTATATATTTGAACCCAAATATTGGTGATATATCATTCTTAGTTTCTACAAAAGGAGTAGCTAATTTAGTTATATTTGGTGATTTAAGTGAGTCATCTGTACCCAAGGAAATTATTCAAGAAGTAAAAAATCTCCTAAATACAAATAATATTTTTGAAGAAAAATTAATTAAAGAAGACTACAGCCCTGGCGATCACTTAACTATCAAGAAAGGCAAGGCCAAAGGCATAGAAGCTATATTTCTCTCAACTTCTGGGAAAAATAGAGTTAGGTTATTAATCCAATTAATAAATAAAAGTATTTCTGCCGACCTTAGTGCTGATGATGTAGGTCGAAAAGAGATTATCCAAACTATAAAACTAACAAAATAAAATACTTGTTCAATGACTGAACATATATTATATTATTTCGTTCAATGAATGAACCTACACTAGGAATCATAAATATTTTAGGGGCTAGATTATAAATCTATCCCTGCGGTAGCTATAAATTGAATAGCATCAGCGCTTAAATCATGGCAGAAAAAATTAATTACTCTATAGAAAGAACCTTAAAAAGGTACTATAAAAAGCACCTTTTAAGATCAGAAGATGAAGTGAGCATTCAATTAACGATGTTAAAATTAATTTCTTCTAATCCTGACATTACACAGAGAGAGATCTCAAAGCATCTTGGGATAAGTTTAGGTAAGACTAACTATGTAATAAAATCATTTATAAATAAAGGTCTGCTAAAGCTTGATAACTTCAGAAAATCAGACAATAAAATAGCCTATAAGTATCTTTTAACTAAAAGTGGCATAAAAGAGAAGCTAGATCTAACAAAATCTTACTTAGTAATAAGAATTGCAGAATACGATAAAATACAAAATGAGATTAAAGAGCTTAATAATGACATTAAGTTGTTAGGAGAAATGGAAGACAATCATTCAGGAAAGGACAAAGAATAATATCTTCTATGAGAAACATAACAATATTAGTAGTATAATCCATCAATTAAAACAACTTAGTTCTTTATCTATTTAATGAAAACTAAAAATAAAAAAATATTTATTACTTTATTTAGCTTAATTACTTTAAGTCTAATAATAACCTCAATTCCTATTTCATCTCAGGGGCTGACCGATCTTGAAATGAGAGCATTAGGGGATATGCTTGATCCAGAAGGTCTAGAAGATGAAAGGATGGAAAGAGCCGATCCATTTATCTTCGATAAAACAGAGTTCGATATAGGTAGAAAAAACCCAGAATGTTTATATATAGATCCAACAACTAGGGGATGTTTATTATGGGATAATGAGGCTAGAGATAATGAATTTAAAGTAACTATAACTAGACCCACTAGCTTTGATCAACAGCCAGCTACAAGAGATTTAAGCTCTGACCTTAAAGCATTTGGATACGATCTTTTTTCCAAAGCAACTAGCACATTTGCACCTGCCAGCGATATACCTATTCCAAATGACTATGTTATTGGACCTGGTGATAACATAAAAATATTTTTATTTGGGAATACAAATGTAGATTATGACCTGCAGGTATCGAGGGAGGGCGATGTTTATTTCCCAGAGGTGGGAATAGTTTCATTAGCAGGTCTAACATTTGCCCAAGCCAAACAAACAATAAGTGATAGAGTTAAAAATCAAACATTAGGGTCTGAAGTAGTTGTTTCACTTGGTAAGCTAAGATCAATAACAATCTTTATTCTAGGTGATGCTTATCAACCAGGGTCATATCTGATCAGTGGATTGTCAACACTAAGCAATGCACTATTTGTCAGTGGAGGTGTAAGCACGTCTGGTTCTTTAAGAAAAATTCAACATAAAAGAAACGGGGAGATTGTATCTAACTTTGACATTTATGATCTTCTGCTAAAAGGTGATACTAGTAACGACACAAGGCTTCAATCTGGAGATGTCATATTTATTCCATCAATTACAAATAGGATTGCAGTTAGTGGAGAGGTATATAGACCTGGCCTTTACGAATTACTTGAAAACGAAGATATTGAATCGCTCATTTCATATGCGGGTGGTTTGAAACCTTCAGCAAATTTAGGTGTATCCCAAATCGATACAGTTACAGAATCTGGACTATCATTAAAGAAGGTCAACCTAAATGATAATCGTAGTTTCAAATTAATACCAAACAATGGCGATATCTTGCATATACTGCCATTTAATAACGTCTACCAAGATGCAATCCTATTATCAAATTATCTAAGGTCTCCAGGTTTCATACCCTGGTCAGATAACAGCAGAATTCTAGACCTAGTTGATCCTTCTGTCGATCTACTGAATGATACCGATAGAAGATATGTTCTGGTTAAAAGCATAGACAAAAAAACAGGAAATTATACATTTAAGCAATCCAATTTAGAGGAAGCCTTAGCAGACATGAATTCATCCGATAATCTTCAGTTATCTAAAAATGATGAAATATATTTTTTTAAAAACATAGAAGATAAACTTGACGATGAAGATGTTGTTGAGGACCTTAAGTCAGAAGAGAGAGACGGGCTTATTTCAGAAATGAAACCAGCAGAGGCACAAATACCTATGAGTATAGAAGAAGCCGAAATGTTAGAAGCTAGTGACGAAGTAGAAATTCTAGAAGATAAGCCAGAAGCAACACATCTATCTAGAGCTGAAGTTGCAAAAATGATGACAGGTATTTTAGAAAATCAGTCTTCACCAGGCAAGCCTGCTAAAATTGTAAATATATTAGGCGCTAGATACCCTGGTAAATATCCTTTAACTGAAGGTATGACAGTTCAGGACGCAATTCATGCAAGTGGTGGTTTGGGAGACAACACTGTTCTTGCCGAAGCTGAATATATTCAAGTTATTTTTAATAACAATAATGAATATGCTTTTCAAAGGAGGCAATTAAGTTTAGAAAATCCCAATGACCTTAATATAAAACTGAAGCCAGGTTCTACAATAAGCTTTAAAGCAGCCCCTAAATTGACGAGAACAGTCAAAGTTGAAGGTGAAGTTGTATTTCCAGGCGAGTACCTTCTTTCAAAAGGTGAAAAATTATCTGACTTAATAGAAAGAGCAGGTGGCTTAACTGATAATGCTTATCCTTATGGCGCATATTTCACAAGAGAAAATCTAGTTGAAGCTGATAAGAGGAGAATTGATCAGGCAAAGAAACTCTTTGAGCAACAAATTTTATACACACAAATTAGTTCTGGTGGAATAGGGCAACAAGCAGCTTCAATCAATCCTGAAACATTGAGCTTGTTCGGATCAGAGCAAGATGAAGAATTTTTAGGTCGCTTGATTTTAGATTTAGAAAAAATACTATCATCTGGCAATAATGATATTTTTCTAGAAGATGGAGATCTGCTTAGAATTCCATCTAAGCCAAACTCAATTTCCGTTATTGGTGAAGTCAATGTACCTGCAACTCATGTTTATAAAGAAGGTCAAGGTTTAAACTTTTACCTCTCACTTAGTGGAGAAGTTAATCAATTTGCAGCTAAAGATAATATTTATGTTATTGCAGCTAATGGAGCAATAAAGCCTTTGGGAGATAATAGCGGTTTCTTCAGAGCAAATAATAGTGGTCTCAAACCAGGAGACACTATAGTTGTACCTCTTAATGTCTCGACTTTCTCTGGAGTGCAAGCGGCTAATGAAATTACATCAATTATTTATCAACTTGCAGTTGCGGCTGCTGCAGTTAGTAGTTTTTAATTCTAATAGATATGAAACAAGAAGTTGAAACTGCTTTCGGGGATGAGATATTATTCTCAGATCTATTAGATTTGATTATTTCTAATAAAACACTGATTTTGATCACTGTTTCAATTACTACAACCATTGCACTTATTAATGCTATTGTTACCCCTCCAGTTTTTAAGGCAACTTCCGTTATTACAAAATCGGTTAATAAAACAGGTCAATCATTATCTTCTGGGGTTCTTTCTAATTTTGGTGGTTTTGCTGAAATAGCAGGAATAAATCTTCCCTCAACAAATACGGATACAGGATTAGCCATCCTAAGATCTAATATTTTTAAAACAGAGTTTATAAAGGAAAATGATCTACTTCCAATTTTGTTTGCTGATGATTGGGATAAGAACAAAATGCAATGGAAAGACGGAGAACCCCCAACATTATGGTCTGCAGTTAGATTATTCAATGCCTCTACCAATATTTCTGTAGATCCTGATGGATTAATTAATATAACGGTTGAATGGAATGATCCAGAAATAGTAGCCGATTGGGCAAATAAAATGGTTGTAGCAATAAATAACAGACTAAGAAACGATGCAATTTCAGAGGCTGAGAAAAGTCTTGAATTTCTTGAAAAAGAGATGACTAATACAGCAAATACAAGACTTCAAAGCATACTTTCTGCATTAATGCAGGAGCAAAAGGAAAATATGATGTTGGCTAATGTTCGAGAAGAATATGAATTTAAAATTATTGACCCAGCTGTTATACCAGAAGTGAAGTCAGGTCCTAATAGACGTGGCATGGTTTTTTTGGGATTCATTATTGGGCTACTAGGGTCAATATTCTATATATTCTTAAGGTCTTATTTGATTTCTCCAAAACCTGAATAAATTTTTCATGAAAAAAACTAATCTAGCTATTATTGGTCTTGGCTATGTAGGCTTGCCCTTGGCTGTAGAGTTTGGGAAAAAATTTCCAACCTTAGGCTTTGATATAAATACTTCTAGAGTTGAAGAATTAAAAAAATCGATAGACCAGACTTTAGAGGTCGGAGCAGATGAGATTCAAAAGGCCTCAAAATTAGTCTTTACATCTGATCCAAATAAATTAAAAGCTCCCAATGTATATATTGTAACTGTGCCTACACCAATAAATAATGAAAATAATCCTGATTTAAGTTTTTTAGAATCTGCTTGCCAGTTGATTGGACCCAATCTTATTGCGAATGATATCGTAGTGTTTGAGTCTACAGTCTATCCTGGAGCAACTGAGGAATTTTGTGTTCCTATTCTAGAAAGTGAATCAGGCTTAGCTTTTAATATCGATTTCTTTTGTGGCTATAGCCCCGAAAGAATAAACCCTGGTGATAAGAAACATAGACTCAAAGATATCATAAAGGTAGTCTCGGGTTCTACAAATGAGACTGCTGATTTTCTTGAAGATTTGTATAGTGAAATTATAGAAGCTGGGATACATAAGGCCAGTTCTATAAAGGTGGCTGAAGCAGCTAAAGTTATCGAGAATACACAACGAGACATAAATATAGCTTTGATGAATGAATTGTCGTTAATTTTCAAAAAAATGAATATCAATACTCAAGAAGTTCTTGAGGCTGCAGAAACAAAATGGAATTTTTTACCTTTTGCTCCAGGTTTAGTTGGCGGGCACTGCATAGGTGTTGACCCTTATTATTTAACTTATAAAGCAAAAGAAATGGGATATTATCCTGAGATCATTCTTGCTGGGCGAAAGATTAATGATGAAATGGCAGATGTTATAGCTAAAGAAATTATTAGCATTGGAGAAAACAAAAAAATAATCCCTAACTCATCTAAAGCACTTGTCATGGGAATGACATTCAAACAAGATTGTCCTGATATAAGGAATACAAAAGTTGTAGATCTGGTAAGCCGATTACAAGCTCAAGGCATGAAAGTAGATATTTATGACCCTTGGGTTGATAAAGAAGAGGCACAAAAGGTATATGACATAGATTTAATCGATGACATAGAAAATGGATCTTATCAGATCATCATTATAGCCGTCCCGCATACTAAGTTTTCTGATTTAGGACTAGAAAGGATCAGGCAATATGGAGATAAGGACGCGTTTGTTTATGATATTCGTTATCTTTTTCCTTCCAATCAGATAGATGCGAGCACATAGTGATTAATATATCTGAAGAAATTAAACTGAATCTTCTAAAAGAAAGAAGAACATGGCTAATTACTGGAGTTGGAGGTTTTATAGGTTCAAACCTTCTTGAGGCATTGAGCAGTCTAAATCAGAGAGTTATAGGTTTAGATAATTTTCTTACAGGCTCTAAAGTTAATATAGAGTCAGCATTAAAAGATTCAACCAAACTAGATAATGAAATTGAATTCATTTTCCATCAAGGCGATATTACCAATATCGAAGATTGCAAACGTGTTTGTGAGGATGTAGATATTGTATTGCATCAGGCTGCACTTGGTTCAGTGCCTAGATCAATTAAAGACCCTATTGCCTCACATGTAAATAATTCAACTGGTTTTCTTAATCTGATTACATCAGCAAAAGAAATGGGCGTTAGAAATTTTGTTTATGCTAGCTCATCTTCAGTCTATGGAGATCACAAGGATTTACCAAAGATTGAAGAAAGAATAGGTCAGCCACTTAGCCCTTATGCAGTTTCAAAATATACTAATGAGCTTTATGCCAAAGCTTTTCAGAATTCTTACAATTTTAATAGTATTGGTCTTAGGTATTTTAATGTGTTTGGAAAAAGGCAAAATCCTGAAAGCACTTATGCAGCAGTTATACCAAAATGGTTAAACGCTTTGATGAGTAATCAATCTGTCACAATATTTGGTGACGGCAATACAACAAGAGATTTTAGCCATGTTGATAATGTAATAGAAGCAAACCTAAGGGCAGGGCTGGCAGATAATGACGAGGCTAAAAATCAGGTTTATAATATTGCACTAAACCAGAGAACTAGTTTGAATGAATTATTAGAATTGATTCAGAGTTATCTATCGAGAAAATATGACTACAAAATAGAATCTTTGCCAAAATATGAAGACTTTAGGGATGGTGATATAAGAGATTCACAAGCTAATATCGAAAAAGCCTCAGCTTTAATTGGATATAAGCCAATCACTGATATTAAAGAGGGCATAGAAAAGACAATTGATTGGTTTATAAGTAATAATAACCTTTAATGATTATGAGAGGAAAAGCATGTTTAATAATTCAGTTATCCTAATAACAGGTGGAACCGGTTCTTTTGGCAAAAAGTATACTAAGACTCTACTTAAGCGATATAAACCTAAGAAAATCATCATCTTTTCTCGAGATGAACTCAAGCAATTTGAAATGCAGCAAGAATTTCCCGAAGATTGTATGAGATATTTTATAGGTGATGTTAGAGATTATCACAGGTGTGAGCTTGCTCTAACAGATGTTGATTATGTGATACATGCTGCAGCATTAAAGCAGGTTCCTGCAGCAGAATACAATCCTACAGAATATATCAATACTAATGTTAGAGGCGCTGAAAATATAATAAAAGCCTCAGTCAAAAATAAAGTGAAAAAGGTCATAGCACTTTCAACAGATAAGGCAGCGAATCCCATTAATCTTTATGGAGCTACTAAGTTAGTTTCAGATAAATTGTTCGTTTCAGCAAATAATATGTATGCCAGCTTTTCAACCAAATTTTCTGTTGTCAGATACGGTAATGTTGTTGGCTCAAGAGGCTCAGTTGTACCTTTCTTCAAAAAACTAATAACAGATGATGCAAAAGAAATGCCCATCACCGATGAAGAAATGACAAGATTTTGGATAACACTGCAACAAGGCGTTGATTTTGTTCTCAAGAATTTTGAAAGAATGCATGGCGGTGAAATCTTTATACCAAAGATACCTTCAGTAAAAATCGTCGATCTAGCAAAAACAATGGCTCCAAAATTACCTATAAAGATTATAGGTATTAGACCTGGTGAGAAGATACATGAGATTATGTGTCCTAGAGATGATGCACACAATACCATTGAATTTGAAGATCATTATGTTATCAGCCCAAGTATTAATTTCTATGATCAATCTAAAGACTATTCTAAGAATGCAATTGGTGAGAAGGGCAAAAAAGTTGATAAAAACTTTGAGTATAATTCAGGGAATAATGAATTATTTTTGGATGAAAAGGGAATTTTAGAGTTTGACAATATGGCCTAACAAACTATCCAATAAGTTATTTGAACACATAAATTAACCAACTAAAAAATAGTATCTCTCATTTAGCGTTCACATTTATTATTTCCAAAAAAAGCACTGCCCTAATATTACTTAGCTTCACATACTAATGAAAAATCAAGACTCTCGTTTATTAGTAATTCCATATTATTTAGATGAATCTTATCTAGAATACGTTAGAAATTGTTCTTGTGATATTTTAGCTATTTCACTTCCAGCTATTCAGCAGCTAGATTCAGAGAAAATTAGGTATCTCACAATTGGAAATATTATCTCTCAGAAAGATTATGATATTCACTTATCAAAACTAACAAAATCTTTGGCAGAATTTCTGATAGCTTGTGATACTGAATCTAGGCATCAATTTTCTTTAGAAAGATTATTTTCTTCCAATGGCTTCTGGTTCCTTCATCGATTGTCACATTTATCTTTCATCCAAATACTCATTAACAAATTGGACGATCAATATGATCAGATTGAAATTTATAGTAAAGAAAGAAACTATCTAAAAGAAAATATTCAGATTGATTTTAGTAAACTTCACTTCCCTATAGATAATCTTTTAGGTATTGATGGCTTAGTGGAATCTTTGATGGTTGGTCTAGAAACTAAAATAGTTCAAAGAAATTTCATTTGGAAAAAAACTAGTAATAAATTATTAAATGAATCTGCAAAAGATTTTTTTAAAAGATCTCCTGAGATAATTATTAGAAAATCAAAGGAACTAATAAAGGATTCTATTAGGTTTATAAACCCTAGAAAGAAAATGTTTTGGACAACCTATGTTTCTTATGATGTAGAAAGGTTAAAGAATAAGAGGTATGACTGGACCTTTATACCTATTATGAAAGAGCAATCAGCCATCGCTAATGATTGCTCTGCTGAAAATGTTTCAGAGCTTAGAGAGATAATTTACCCTTTGAGTAATAACTTCATTATGACCTGGATACCTAGTTTTTCTTCAATTTTTCAGAGAATAGTCGATGAATACGTTAAGAATATTTTATCGAGAATTCCAAATGTTCGTATAGAAATACTTAAAAAGATTAACGATTATCAACCCGAAGCAATATTCTTTTCAACAGGCATCCAAAATATTTTGCAAGAAGCTATTGCTAATGTAGCTAATGAAAATAAAGTACCTATATATTCTCTAAAGCATACAGGCATAGAGCATCTATTTTTTAGACCACAATATATTGATCCGTATTATGATTACAATCTTGATATTAAACGAACTCAGTTTCTTATTAATGAATCTGAGTTAGAAGTTTTTAATAATTCAAAGAATGTAAGAGCTATTGTTTCTGGTAATTTAAAACCCAAGGGTATAAAAACAAAAAGTAGCTCCAGAAAGTCTAAAAAAATTATTTATAGTGTAGGTCAGCCTGATCATTCTACCTTCCATTTTTATCATTGTTTATTAAATGATTATGATCGCCATATTTGGACAAAAAACCTTCTTAAATCTATTAAAATTAATAAGCTTAATCTTGATGTAAAAATTCATCCAGTTGAATGGCAAATTTATAAACAATATTTTGAAAACATGTTGTTAAAGGAAAGATTATCAGAAACAGAATGCAAGTTAATTACTGGGGGTTCAATTGAGAGGATACTAAAGGATTACGATCTTCTGATATTAGATTTAGTGCCAACACAAGTTTTGTCTGCTGCTCTATCTATGGGAATGAATATTATTTTATTTAAGCAGCCTAATCATTTTATTAATGAAAATACTTATGGAGATTTTGAAGATAGAGTGCATATCGTTTCAGATTTTAATCAATTGCACCAAAAGCTAAAACTATTTCGCGAAGGGAATTTAGAGGAAAAGAGTAGTGTTGAGTTTGATGAAAAATACCTCACATCTAATTCGGAAGTATTTTGTATAATTGACCAACAATAAATTAAAGGGAAGTAATAAATGATAAAGGTAATGAAAGACTTATTATTGAGTATCTTTGAACTGCTAGGTTTTCAAGTCTTAAAGGCTCAGTATTTTTCAGAAACAAAAATAAGGAAAATAGAAGAAACTAATGAGATACATTCTGTGGATGATGAAATTCTTCAGAATATCATGGAATTTTATACCGAAGTTCCTCCATTTTATTCTGATCAAGTAAGGCCAGAATTACAAATAGGAGGAGCATGGAAGAATAACATTATGTTTAATAGAAAGAATCAACTTCAAGCTATCCAGGATAACAACAAGAATCTTTATAAGCAGTTACTTGAAGATATGTTTAGAAATGAAATGGTTTCTCAGATGTGGGATGGCGGGTATTATAATAAAAAATTGATTGGCAAGAAAATACCCTATGATTTCTATGTATGGATGGATGCTTACAAGTATCTAACTGATAGAAGCGAGGAAGATCTAGTATCAAATTCGATAGGCAATCCATGGGGTTGTCAGTCTGAGACTGGCATCATTAAATTGATGGATCCCAGGCAAGGCATAAAAGCACAAAGTATTATTAATCTAATAAATATTGTTACTAGAGATAGAAACCACAAACCAACTATACTTGATCTTGGATCTGGTTTTGGCGGCGATATGGAAAAAGTTGCTAGATGGTATGGTAAGCCAGTTAGGATAATTTTATCAGATGTACCAGTCAATCTAACCTCAGCTTATGCTTTTATTTCATCTTCCATAAAATCTGCTAAAAGCAATCTCATTAGCTCAACTAAGCAATTTTCATCTCTACTGGAAAATGAAATTGATGGTATAGAATTTATTTTTTTACCAACTTGTTTTATTGAAGAATTGAAAGAAACAGAAATCGATGTCTTTCATAACCATGGTTCCTTATCTGAGATGGATAGAGAAACAGTTGAATTTTATCTAAATGTCTTGCTAAAAAATACCAATTATTTACATGAAATTAATAGTAATAGACCTGCTTATCTAAGTGATTCCCATTTAGAAGTTAGTTCAAAAACATTTCCTATACCAGATAGCCACCAATTACTCTCAAGAACACCAACTTGGTTTACCCCAAGAGGACATAGATATCTGACAAATATATATAAAAAAGTTGATTATATTTCCACTGAAAATAGTTCTTAAAGAGAGTTAATTATTACTTCTATATATGAATAAAAAAGAATCAGCTGAAACAGTCTTAGTTTTGGGAGGTAGCGGTCTCTTAGGCTATCATTGTGTTGTTGAGCTTAGTAAACAATATAATGTCATACAAACCTATAATAGAAATATTGTAAGTGACAGAAACAGTGAATATTTTGCATGGAATGACATTAAAGATTTAGAAGGTTTACTTATTCGTCATAAGCCATCAGCTATTGTTAATACAATTGCTTATGTAACAGTCGACGGCTGTGAGGACAACCCAAAAATGGCAGAAAACTTAAATGCTAAATTTATTTCTCATTTAATTAAAGCAATGACCAAAGTTGGTTTATCAAATAGTCATCTGATCCAGATCTCTAGCGCTAGTGTTTATGGTAATTATAAAAATAAGCCTATTCCTTGGAAAGAAACTGATGAAACAAACCCGATTTCCATCTATGCAAAAACAAAATTGGAAGGGGAATTAAATGCACAAAAGCATTCTGGTCCAGTTTCAATTCTACGGACAGATTTTTATGGAATAAACCCTAGATCTGAAAAAAGTCTTCTTTGGAAGATAATTGATTATGCAACTAGTGGTAAGACAATGGAGGGTTGGCAGAATGTATATTTTAGCCCAGTTTCTTGTTGGAGAATATCAAGAATAATTGCAGATATAATTAACTATCAGATCGAGGGGGTCTACAATGTTGGATGTAATCATGAATGCACAAAGCATGAGTTTGCTGAAATAGTTTACAAATCAATTGGTATTGAGGGTAAAGTGAAAAAAATTACACTTGATCAAGGAGAGAGAGCAATCAGACCTGACTATACAGTACTGAATTCATCGCAATTGAATTCAGTTATAGATGCAGATTATTCTTTACTTGATGATCTTGAGTTCTATATGAAAAATTTACCAACTTTCCCAGATAAAACAAATTTTTTTAATAAGGATAAGAGGAATTAAATGGCTATAATTAAGATACAGGACAAAATTATTGGAGAAGATTACCCAACGTATTTTATTGCTGATATAGCAGCAAACCATGACGGTGATTTATCTAAAGCAAAGGATTTGATCATGCTGGCAGCAGAGGCTGGTGCAGACGCAGTTAAGTTTCAGCATTTTCTTGCAAAGGATATAGTTTCAGATTATGGCTTTAAAGCTCTTAATTCAGCACTTTCCCATCAAGCTTCATGGGAAGAAAGTGTTTATGAGGTATATGACAAAGCCTCTTTGCCCAGAGAGTGGACAAGTGAGTTACAAGAAATTAGTAACCAGTATGGAGTTCATTTCTTTTCAGCTCCATATGATTTTGATGCTATAGACCTTTTAGATAGTCTAAATGTTCCCGCTCATAAGATAGGCTCAGGTGACGTTACTTGGACAGGGATTATTGAAAAAATGTCTAATAGAGGAATACCAATACTTATAGCAACTGGCGCTTCTGATATGACTGATGTAGAAAGGGCTATGAATGTATTAGCAGCTCGTAACATACCTATATGCTTAATGCAGTGCAATACAAATTACACAGGAGACGATCAAAACTTAAAGCATATTCACCTTAATGTATTGAAAACATATTCAAGAGTCTGGCCAGATGTAGTGCTTGGTTTATCGGATCATACCGCAGGTCATTCTACTGTTCTTGGCGCAGTAGCATTAGGCGCAAGAGCTATAGAAAAACATTTCACATATGATAAAAAAAGCAAAGGTCCTGATCATGCCTTCTCAATGGACTCAGATGATTGGAGAGAAATGGTTGATAGAACTAGAGAACTTGAGTCAGCATTGGGATCCGAAGAAAAATTTGTTGCAGAGAATGAAAAAGAAACTGTAATTTTGCAAAGAAGGTGCGTTAGATCAAAGAGGGATCTTGATAAAGGCACAAAAATAATTGCAGAACATTTAGAAGTTTTGAGACCTGCACCTCAAAACGCAATAATGCCCTATGATATAGATATAGCTATAGGGAAGACTCTGAAAGTGCCACTAAAAAAAGGTCAGCATTTAAAGATAACTGATTTTGAATAATAATGACTTTATAGTTGTCATTCCTGCATGGAATGAAGAAGAATCGATTGGTTGTCTGTTAGAAACTTTGAACAATCTATCAATAAGATCAATGGTTGTTGATGATGGATCAGAAGATCGAACCTCAGAAATTGCACAAAAATTTAATACAAAACTAATACAGCATCATAAAAACCTAGGATATGAAAATGCATTAAGCACTGGTATTCATAAAGCGGCTGATGATGGCTATAAATATGCCATTACTATGGATGCAGATGGACAAATAGATACCAAAGATATTCTTAGATTTGTTAGAGTTGCTAGGGAAGAAAGATCTGATGTGGTTATTGGTATTAGAGACTATAGAAATCGTTTTTGCGAAAGAATTTTATGTCTATTTGGCCAACTTAGATTCAGAATTAAAGACCCACTTTGTGGTATAAAGCTCTATAAACTGAAAAAAGCTAAACAGTTTTTTCCTTTTGATTCTCATAAATTAGTAGGCATGGAATTAGCTTTTAGAATGTCAGAAGTAGGGATGAAAATTTCTCAAATCAACATAAGTATTAAGGTGAGAGAAGGTTTGTCTAGGTATGGGTCATCTATAAAAGGGGAATTGAGGATACTTAAATCCCTTTATAAGGCAATTTTTATTTTTGGCTTTACTCAAAATAAGAATATCCTTAGAAAAAAGAGTAGATAAAAAAATGAATATAATTTTGTTAATAATATAATCAATTAAGTAGCAAAAGAAGATGAAGCAACTAAAGAAATATCTTTAAAAAAATAGGTGTAAAAAATAATGAAAAATGATCAAAAAGAATTTTGGAAAGGGAACTTTGGCGATGTATATCGTGAAAATAATACAGTATTTGATGATACGCTAAGCCAAGAATGCTGGTCAAAAATGCTAGCTTATTTTGACAAGGATTATCCTAAATCTATTCTTGAATGCGGATCTAATATTGGGCGAAACCTACAAACACTAAATGTTTTATTAGAAGACCCAGAATTGTCCTTGATAGAATTAAATCAAGAAAGTTTTGAGATCGCTAAGCAAAGATACAACCCAAGGTATTCATTTAATGGGCCTATTAATAAAGCACCCTTCGAAAACGAATCTTTCGATTTAGTATTTACTTCTGGTGTCTTGATACACGTTAACCCTGATGATCTGTTTCCTACTTTAGAGAAAATGTATCAACTATCAAAAAAATATATATTAATTGCAGAATATTTTTCTAGAGAGCCTGAATCTCCTATTTATCATGGAGAAAAAAATAAATTATTCAAAATGGATTTTGGCAAGTATTTAATGCAAAATTTCCCTACTAAATTATTAGATTATGGCTTTCTTTGGGGTCATATTTATGATGATGCAGGTTTTGATGACATCACATGGTGGTTGTTTGAGAAAAGCTAAATAATAATGCGATATTACTTAAATCATTGCTAGTAACATACGGACATCAAAGTTTATCTTCTGAAGATATAGAAGCGGTTGTAAATGTTTTACAATCTGACTTCCTTACTCAAGGAAGTGCTGTCCCTATATTTGAAGAGGATCTATGTAAATACACAAATGCAAAATATGCTGTTGCCACAAACAATGGGACATCAGCACTTCATCTTGCATGCCTTGCTGTTGATTTAAAGGAAAATGAGTGGTTGTGGACTAGTCCGATTTCTTTTGTCGCATCAGCAAATGTTGCACGTTATTGTAATGCAAAAGTTGATTTTGTAGATATTGATCCTCTAACCATGAATATAGATGTAGAGAAATTAGCTGAGAAACTCAGACTAGCTAAACAGAAAAATAAATTACCAAAGGTTCTGATACCGGTTCATTTTTCAGGGCTATCTTGTGATATGACAGCTATTAAAAAACTCTCAGATGAATATGGTTTCTTTATTATTGAAGATGCTTGTCATGCATTAGGAGGAGGGTATGAAGACAATAAAATTGGTTCTTGCTCATTTAGTGATTTAGCAGTTTTTAGTTTTCACCCTGTTAAAAGCATTACAACCGGTGAAGGTGGGGTTGTTATGACTAATTCATCATCACTTGCTGAAAAGATGATGATTTTAAGAACTCATGGAATAACAAAAGACCCAGAATCCATGATTAAAAAAGAAAAAGATGGTCCATGGTATTACGAGCAAATAGCATTAGGTCATAACTATAGGATGACTGATATCCAGGCTGCTCTTGGTTCAAGCCAACTAAAAAGACTAGATAAATTTATAGAAAAACGAAATCTTATTGCTAATGAATATAGCAAACTACTCAAGAACCTACCTATACAGCACCCATTAATTCCTACAGGATATTATTCAGCATTCCACTTATATGTTGTTAGATTAAATTTAGATATGATCTCTAGATCTCGCCTGGAAATATTTGAAGATGTTTTATCAGATGGAATAGGTATTAGTTTGCATTATATACCTATTCATCTTCAGCCATATTATAAGAATCTTGGATTTAAAGAAGGTGATTTCCCAGAGTCTGAGAAATATTATAATGAAGCCATAACTCTCCCAATATTTGTTGATTTATCATCGAAGGATTTAGGAAAAGTGGTTCATTCATTAAAATCTGCAATTAGATGAATATATTTTTTCGTGTTGATGCCTCTAAGTCCATTGGCATAGGACATTTTATGAGATGCTTAACTATTGCCAATGAGATGTATAATCTTGGTGAGAGTTGTTTTTTCATCTCAAGAGAACTTAGCGAACATTCGATTAAGCTTTTAGAGAAAAATAATCATGGTTATCTTCAGTTACCACTACATAATTTACCTAACCAGACAGAAGGCGAACTTGATTGGTTGCCTATTTCTTCTATAGATGATGCCAATGAAACTCTTGAGATGCTAGCTTGCAAAGAACCAGGTATCTTAATATTAGATCAGTATGGAATAGATAAAGATTGGATTAGACTTATTAAGTCTGCTACAAAAGAAATTATCATCATAGATGACTTGGCTAATAGAGAGTTAGATTGCGACTTGTTAATTAATCCAACCTATGGGATGACTGAGGAAGATTATTTGGACTTAGTAAATGCAGATTGTAAAAAGCTTATTGGTTCAAAATATGCCCCGATTAGAGATGAGTTTTCTCAACTGAGATCATCAGCAATAATGAAGAGAAATAGCTCCCAACCAATAAAAAGAATTCTAGTATTTCTAGGCGGTGGGCTGCAAACAGAAAATATTAGAATAGTTTTAGACTCACTAAAAAAAATAAATTGGAATAACGAAATATTTATAGACTTGATTGTCAATAAGGATGATCCAATTATTAATTTTATAACAAAAAAACAGAATGAGTACCCTCACAAAATTAATATATTTTCTAATATTGGCAATATGGCTGAATTAATTTTAGAAACCGATTTAGCAATTGGATCTGCCGGGAGTGCTTCTTGGGAAAGATGCTGCTTAGGTTTGCCATCGATAGTAAAAGTTATAGCTGAAAATCAGAGATTGATAGCAGAAAATTTAAAAAAAACAGGAGCAGCTTTATTATGGGAAAACTCAGATCAACTGATTAATGCAATAGAGAAATTTAAATCATCTAAATCTTTTCAAAACAGAATGATTAAATCAGCATTTGAAGTTTGTGATGGTTTAGGAGTAAAGAGATTATGCAAATACATTAATAATTCTTTTATATTAGATACTAGATAGTGGAAATTACTATAATCACTTCCTCCTTCGAACACCCAATTTTTCCTTATTTGAAGAAATGGCAGAAAGATCAATATCAAGAACATGATATTCAAATTATTGATGATACAACGCAAATCAAATCTGGCGATTTCTTAATACTTGTTTCTTGCCACCAGTTTATTGGAGCTGAGATTCGAAGTAACTTT
>MDTE01044244.1_pt1 | contig 19995 bp, 17 predicted proteins | sample 811231 | NCBI WGS metagenome assembly MDTE01 (sample SAMN05326651, study PRJNA326480) | marine metagenome | isolation source: seawater | place: Indian Ocean: Red Sea | collected 2010 | reverse complement strand
TTTTCTTCACAAAAATCGATATCAAAATCTGGCATTGATATTCTATCTGGATTCAAAAATCTTTCAAAAATTAGACCAAATTCAATTGGATCCAGATCAGTAATATCTAGACAATAAGCTACCAATGAACCTGCTCCAGAGCCTCTGCCAGGACCAACGGGAATATTATTATTTTTTGACCATTTAATATAATCTGAAACAATCAAAAAATATCCAGCATATTTCATTTCATTAATAATTTTTATTTCATGCATTAACCTTTGGTTATAAATTTCAGTAACCTTAGATCTATCGATTGGTTGTTTTTTTTTAAAAATAAAATTTTCAAGCCTATTTTTAAGTCCTAGTTTTGAGAGATTTAAAAGTTCTTGGGACTCGTCGTGATTACTTGTTATCTTTATACTTGGTAACACAGGATCAGATTTTTTTGGTTTATAATTAAATCTTAATGGAAATAGATAATTATTTTCAAGCGCCTCAGGTAAATCTTTATAAATATCCTTCATTTCTTCAGAACTTCTTAAAAAATGATCATTTGAATATTTTAATCTATTTCTTTCATTAACATACGTTTTTTCACCGATACAGAGCAATGCATCATGAGCTTCGTACATCTCCTTTTCGATATAATATATTTCTCTTGATGCAATTATTGGCACATTAAACTTACCAGAAAAATTAAGAAAAGACTCTTCAAGATCCTTTTCACCTTCATCATTATGTCTTTGAATTTCGAAGTAAAATAATTCAGGAAAATTTTCTTTAAGATCAAAAATAATTTTTTCAACTTCCTTAGTTCTATTCTTTTTAAGAAGATTTGAGATAAGACAATTAATGCCTCCACTTAAAACTATCAAATCTTTTTTATTGTTATATAAATCATCTATTAAACAATGTGGATCTTCATTTTCTTTTACATCCAAATAACTTTTAGATGATAATTTTATTAAATTTTTAAAACCTTCCTCTGTTTTAGCGAAAATTGGTATTTTCCCTATTGTGTCTGAGAATTTAAAATTGATTTGTGAACTTATAATTGGTTGTGTACCTGCCCTACTAATCTCCTGAGAAAACTCAAGAGCTCCACATAAATTAAAGCTATCACTTATACCTAAAGCGGGAATTTTATTAGCTTTACAATATTCCGCAAGTTCGGGTATTTTGATTGCACCTTCACAAATAGAATATTGAGTATGTACTTTAAAATTTGTAAAAACTTTGTGTTCACTTGGCATTAACCCTATTTATATTACCATTGCTTAACCTTAAAGTATAATCAGCTTTTTTTGCTATATCTCTATTGTGAGTTGCAATTAAAATTGTTTTATTACTTCTTTTTAATTTTAAAAAATAAGAAAATACTTCAGCTGAAGTTTTTTCATCGAGGTTTCCTGTGGGTTCGTCTGCTAAAATTATACTTGTATCTGAAGCTATTGACCTTGCAATTGCAACTCTTTGTTGTTCTCCACCTGAAAGATCTGAGGGGAAATGTTTTAATCTATGACTTAGATTAACATTTGATAAAATTTTTTCTGCTTTTTTTATTGATGATATGTAAGTATTACCCCTGATAATTAATGGAATTGCTACATTTTCTAAGGAATTAAAATCAGAAAGTAAATTATTGTTTTGGAATATTATAGATATTTCCTTTCTAATAATTTGATTTTTTTGTGTTTCTGACATGTTTTGCGTTTTGCTACCATGTAAAATAATTTCACCTTTTGTAGGTGAGTCTAATAAAGAGAGTAAATGTAAAAAAGTTGATTTACCTGAACCAGAGGGACCTACGAGCGCAATTAATTTACCACTTTCAAAATTTAAGTTTACATTTGATAAAACTTTAATAACTGATTTATTATTTTTAAATTGTTTATAAAGATTTTTAATTTTTATAATATTTTTATTCATATTTAAGAGCTTCAATTATTTTTATTTTGGTTACAGATAAAGATGGTAATAAAGAAGTTAAAATTGTTACAAAAATTGAGAATGTTGAAATTGAAATTATTGATGTTAAGCTTAGTTTGCTGGGCATTTTATCTAAAAAATAAACATCTTTAGGAAATATTTCAAAATTAGTTAAGTTTGAAATAAAAATTCTTATTTCTTCGATATATAATGAAAAAATAATTCCAAAAATAATTCCGAATATAGTTGCAAAAAAACCAATAAAAAAACCTGTTAAAAAAAAAGACTTAACTATTGATTTTCTCGATAAACCTAAAGATCTTAATATAGCTATTTCTTTAGTTTTATTTTTTATAAGAATTGTTAATCCAGAAATTATATTAAATGCTGCAACAATAATTATTAATGTTAATATTATAAACATTACGTTTCTTTCAACTTTCAAAGCTGAAAAAAAAGTTTTATTTATATCTGTCCACGAAAATACATATAAATTTGCCTCCATTTTTTGGATTTGATCTTTATAAATATCTGCTTTGAAAGGGTCGTTTAAAAAAAATTCCAAGTTTATATCATCAAAGTTTTTTTCAAAAAAAGAAAGAGAGTCGGTTAAGTCAAAAAAAACTACATTTTTATCAAATTCATATAATCCGCTACTGAAAACAGCGCAAATAATATAAGTCGATTGTTTTGGTATTGAGCCCAGAGGTGTTGAAACCATAGATGATGACATAATATTTATTTTATCCCCAACTACTACATCCAGTTCTATGGCGAGTTGCTTACCTATAATAATTTTTGAATCGCTTAATTCATCTGCTTTTCCATCTATTATATTTTTATTAAAAAAACTTAAGTTTTTAATATCTTTTTTATCTAAACCACGTATTAGGACACCTTTTGCTAAATTATTTGTAATGATAACTCCCTCACCATTATAAGTTTTAAGAATAGTAGAATTTTTATACCTATTAATTAATTTATTATAGTATTGATCATTAATTTTAGTGTCGTATGGTTTTATTGATATATGGGGATTAAAACCTAATATTTTTTGAGTTAATTCTTCTCTGAAACCATTCATAACTGACATAACTATAATTAATATTGCTACACCAAGCATGATCCCTAAAAAAGAAAAAATAGATATAACTTTTAAAAACCCCTCCTTTTTTTTGGGTTTAAGATTTCTAATGGTTATCAATTTTTCAATTGTGCTAAACAAGATATTTCTTCAGTTCTTTTAGGATATTTTTAATATTTAAAATCTTAGAATTTCCATCTATTTCTTTAAATTCAAATTCATCCTTCTTTGATTTTGATCCGACTATAATTTGAAAAGGTACTCCGATAAGGTCATGTTTTTTAAATTTATTTGCCATATTTTCATCTACATCATCTAATAAAACATCAATTCCATTAATTTTTAATTCTTCATAAATTTTATAAGATTTTTTTAAGTTAGAATCATCATTTTTGTTTATAGAAGGAATAATTACTACATCAAAAGGTGAAACGGATATCGGCCATTTCATTTTATCATTAATATATTTAGCTTCGATGATTGCTGCTACTAACCTCGATACTCCAATTCCATAAGATCCCATTTTAACAAAAGTTTTTTTTCCATCTTTGCTATCAACTGAGGAATTCATAGGTTTTGAATATTTATCACCAAAATAAAATATATGTCCTACCTCAATTCCTTTTGTCATAAGCTGATCTGATTTTTTTACATTTTTATCAAATTCGTCTTTATTATATTTATCATCTGTAACAGCATAAAATTTTGAAAAGTCTTCTCTCATTTTTATTAAAGAACTTTCATCCTTTGAATATTTATCAATTTGAGCATCAAATATTCTTTTATCAGCAAAGATTTTACTTTCCCCGGTATCGGCTAAAATTATAAATTCATGTGATAAATCACCACCGATAGGTCCTGTTTCTGCTTTCATAGGTATTGATTTTAATCCTAAACGTTGAAAAGTTTTTAAATATGCATAAAACATTTTGTTATAAGATAAAACTGCATCTTTTTCGGTTAGATCAAATGAATAAGCATCTTTCATATAAAACTCTCTACATCGCATAACTCCAAATCTAGGTCTCAACTCATCTCTAAACTTCCATTGTATGTGATAAAAAATTTGAGGCAATAATTTGTATGATTTTACGCTTGACCTAAATATTTCTGTAATTTGTTCTTCATTTGTTGGTCCATATAACATTTCCCTTTTTTGACGATCAGATATCCTTAACATTTCTTCACCATAATCGTCATATCTTCCACTTTCTTTCCAAATTTCAGCTGATTGTATAGTTGGCATCAACATTTCCTGTGCTCCAATATTGTTTTGCTCCTCTCTTACAATCTTTTCAATTTTCTTCATTATTTTAAAACCTAGGGGCAACCATGAATAAATACCTGCTGATGATTGTCTAATCATTCCTGTTCTAAGCATAAGTTGATGAGATTTTATTTTTGCTTCGGTAGGCAAATCTTTTGTAATAGGTATAAATAATTTTGATAATAACATCAAAGTCTAGTAATATTTATGTTTGTAAAAGGTTTCTTACCAGTTTTATCTTTTATAATTTTTCTGCAATTTTGTTTAACAGTTTCAATAAGATTTTTTTCTTGGTTTCTATTTTTCATTGAAAAAGTTTTACATGTATTATAAATTTCATCTTCCATTTCAAAAATGATCTTTTCATCAAAATCTTTTTCGGGTATTCCCCTATAAGATATTACAGGTTTACTTAATTTTCCGCTATTATTTAATATTAGTGTGATTTCTAAATATCCATTTAGGGATAGGTTTCTTCTTTCCTTAATTGATTGCGAGTTTTCGCCAACAGCAACACTTCCATCTAGATACATTCTGCCAGATGGAGCTTTATCAATAATTTCCGGATGTTTGCCTGGAAAAATTTTTACTATATCACCATCCTCAACTCTTAATGCATGAGGTACCTGCATTTCTTTTGCAAATTTAATATGCTCATTCATGTGTCTATGTTCGCCATGCACAGGTATTATTGAGTCAGGTTTGACCCAATTATACATATCCTTTAGATCCTCTCTATTTGGATGGCCAGAGACATGCACAAAATCTGTTTCTTCTGTAATAAGTTCTACTTCTTTTTTTACAATATCGTTGTGGAGTGAATATAGTTTTTTTTCATTACCAGGGATTATTTTAGAAGAAAAAATCACAGTGTCACCTTTTTCTAAAGAAACATCAGGATGTATATCTTTTATAATTCTTTTCATAGCTCCTAAAGGTTCACCCTGGCTACCAGTGCACAAGTAAACTATTTTTTCCCTTGGTAACTTTTTTGCATCTCTTGGATCTATTGGATCTTTAATATTTTGTAAATATCCACACTGTCTTGCAGCTTTAAATATTCTATTCATTGATCTTCCAACTAAGGATACCTCTCGAGATATTTTCTTGGCACAGTAAAAAATAGTTTCCATTCTTGCTACATTGGAAGCAAAAGATGTAACGATAATTCGTTTTGATTTAAGAGACATAATTTTTAATAAACTTTCTCTAACATCTAATTCTGAACCAGCTCTACCAGGATTAAAAATATTTGTTGAGTCACAAATCATAGCTAAAACTTTTCCTTTACCTAATTCTTTTAATTTTTTTTCATTTATTTTATCTCCAATTAATGGATTGGGATCAACTTTCCAGTCACCAGTATGTAGTATTGTACCTTTTGGAGTGTTAATACTTAAACCGTTTGGTTCAATAATAGAATGAGTTAAAGTTATAAATTCAATTTCAAATGGGTTGAGTTTAATTTTTCCATTTAGTTGTACGATCTTTAGATGAGAAGTTATATCAATTTTTTTTTCTTTAAACTTTTCCTTAATTAACACTGATGTAAAAGGAGTTGCATAAATATTGCATTTTAGATCCGGCCATATATGTGATATGGCGCCAATATGGTCTTCGTGAGCATGTGTAAGTATTATTCCTAACAGATCTTTTTTTTTATCAATTATAAAACCAGGATCTGGATAAATTAAATCTATTCCAGGAACTGATTCATCTGCAAAACTAACACCTGTATCTACAATTATCCACTTTTTATTTTCTTCATTACCATAGGCATAAAGATTCATGTTTCCGCCTATATCTCCAGATCCTCCAAGTGGACAAAAAACTAGTTCATCATTTTTCATAAAATGAAATTTTTATAAATTTTTATAATACCTAACATAGTTATATTGTTTTCAATCTTTGCATTTGTAAACAAATGATTTTTAAAAAGATAAGAATAACCACCAGTTAATACAATTTCATATTTAATTCCATTTTTTTTAATTATTTTTTTTAATATATTGTTTATTAGTCCTTCGTATCCCCAATAGAAACCTGAAGATAATGCTTGATTAGTATTTTTTCCATAATTTTTAGGATACTTATTAAACTTAAACTTAGGTAGAAGTGCAGTTGAAGCAAACAAGTTTTCGATCGAAAGTTTTATGCCTGGAGCAATTATTCCACCGTCATAAGTAGCTTTTTTTTTAACAATATCAAATGTTGTAGCTGTACCAAAGTCTATTATTATACAATTTGTATTTAATTTATAATATGCTCCAACAGCATTAGCTATTCTATCAGATCCTAGTTGGGAATATTGTTTTATTTTAAATTTCATAATTTTTTTTATATCGAATTTTTTAATTTCATGTACTTTAAATTTTTTTCTTTTAAAAATATTAGAAATCTTTTTATAAATATTGGGCACAACACTTGAAAACAATATATTTTTATTAATTTGCCTTTTTAAAATAAACTTTAATTTTTTATTTAATTGTGTTTGTAAATTAGAATTTTTAGTCTCAAAAAAATAAGTATTAATAATTTTGAACTTTTTATTTAATCTACAGATCTTTATATTTGTATTTCCAATGTCGCCAATTAGATAATTCATAGTTTTTTTTCAAGTTTTTTAATAATTCTTGATTGGTAATTATTTTATTTGAACATTCCAATAAAGATATTGAATTAAATTTACTATTATTGGGTGATTTTAAAGTGTTAATTCCTATACCTATTACTAAATAATTTTTATCATTAAATTTTATTAATTCTTGAAGTATTCCACATACTTTTTTACTTTTTATAAAAATATCATTTGGCCATTTAATCTTTACATCGAATTTAGAATATTTATTTAGTACTTTTTTTATTATAATCGGGTTAATTAGTGAAAAATCCTTTGCCTGTGGCATGTTTTTTTTTAACTCAAAAAAAATAGAGGCAAAAAAATTTCCTTTTAACGAGATCCACTTTTTTCCCATAGTGCCTTTACCATTTGTTTGGAGTTCTGAAATAACAATACCTTGTTTGTTTTTATTTGATCTTATAATTTTAATTGCTTCATCATTTGTGCTTTTTACTTTTTTAAATTTGATTAAGTTCAGTCTCATCAAAATATGTTTATATTTGAAATAATATTGTTTAGTATTGATGGATATATAAAAAATGTAACTAATATAATGCAGCTTAATATAAGCGATCCTTGGATACCTAAGTCTTTCAAATTATCAAAAGGTTTTTTCGATGAGTCAAAATACATAATTTTAATAATCCTAATATAATAAAAAGCTGATATAACTGTTGTAACTAAGCCTATGATTGCTAAAGTATACATTCCACTCTCTATAACCGACATAAATATATAAAATTTTGCAAAAAAACCTGCCAAGGGCGGTATGCCTGCTAATGAAAATAAAATTAGTAATAAGCAAAAACTCATAAGTGGTTGATTCTTTGAAGCACCCGATAACTCATCAATTTCCTCTATATACTTTTGTCCTCTTTTCATCGATAGAATAAACGCGAAGGCACCAATATTCATTACAGCATAGATTGTTATATACAAAATTGTATTTTGAAAACCATTCTCTGTACCTGCAGCTATTCCGGCGATTGCATATCCCATGTGTCCAATTGAACTATATGCAATTAATCTTTTGATATTATTTTGACCTATAGCGGCAACAGCTCCCAAAATCATTGATGCAATTGAAATAAATACCAAAATATACTGCCACTGGTCTAAAATTGCCTGGAATGGTACATACATAAACCTAATTAGAACAGCTATACCAGCAATCTTAGGTACCACTGAAAAAAAACTTGTTACAGTAGTTGGAGAGCCTTGATAAACATCTGGTGTCCACATATGAAATGGAACAGCTGAAACCTTGAATGCAAGACCAACTAAAATAAACACCATGGCAAAAATTATTCCCACATTGATACTTTCCGAATTAATTAAAATTAAATCAAAGTTTGTTGATCCAGTAAAACCATAAAGTAACGAACAGCCATATAGCAAAAGGCCTGATGACAAAGCGCTTAAGACAAAATACTTTATCCCAGCTTCTGAAGATCTAGGATTATCACGATCAATAGAGGATAATATATATAATGATAAAGATTGTAATTCTAAACCTAAATAAAAAACTATTAAATCATTTGAACTAACCATAACAAACATCCCTAAAATAGAGAAAAGAACTATAATTGGATATTCAAATTTATCGTTTTTTATATCTATTAAATATTTTTTTGACATAGATAATATAAAAAAGGATGAAATCAAGATTAAACATTTCATAAATTTTGAGAAATTATCAACGTTAATACTATTTTTAAATATTTTAATAGATTCAAGATTTCCCGTTAGGATGATCAATAGAATTGAAAAAATTATTATCATGGAGAGTCTATAAATAATATTGAAACTTTTTTTTATAAATACTCCAATACATAAAAGAGAGAAGATTGATATTATTAGGAAAATTTCAGGTGCTAAATATTTTATTTCAATCATAAAACTATTTTAAGGCTAAGCTTCTATTAACTTCCAAATTATAATTATTTATAAGATTATCAACTGAAACACGCATTGTATCCAAAAATGGCTCAGGATAAAAACCGAAAAATATTATTAGACCGCCCAGTGTAAACAAAATTGATAATTCATAAAAATTAATATCTTTCATTTTTTTTAAGTCATTATTTTCTAATTTTCCAAAAACAACTCTTTTATACATCCATAGCATGTAAGCTGCTGATAATACGACACCAGTGCTGGCTAAAATTGCAATTAAATAATTAATCTTGAATGCTCCTACCAAAACTAAGAACTCTCCTATGAATCCGCTTGTACCAGGAAGTCCAAGTGCTGCTAAAACAAAAACCATCAGAATGAATGAGTATTTTGGAACTACATTTACTATACCGCCATAAGATTTGATTAATCTAGAGTGAATTCTATCATAAAGGACTCCAACGCTTAGAAAAAGTGCTGCTGAAATTAAACCATGACTTATCATTTGAAGCATGCTTCCTTCAATACCTTGTTTATTAAAAGTAAAAATTCCTAGAGTTACAAAACCCATATGAGCAATTGAAGAATAAGCTATTAGTTTTTTCATATCATCTTGCATCAATGCTACTAAAGAGGTGTATATTATCGCGATTACACTTAATGTAAAAACTAATGGTGCAAAATATTCAGATGCAACAGGAAACATTCCAACAGAAAATCTTAAAAATCCATATCCACCCATTTTTAATAAAATAGCAGCTAATATTACTGAACCAGGTGTGGGTGCTTCGACATGTGCATCTGGTAGCCATGTATGAACAGGCCACATGGGTAGTTTAACAGCAAAAGAACTAAAAAAGGCTAACCATAATAAGTATTGATATTCTTTGGGGACTTTAACTTTATAAATTTCATTAACATCAGTTGTACCAGTAATCCAATATATCGCAATTATGGCTACGAGCATCAAAACAGATCCTAACAATGTAAATAAAAAGAATTTAAATGCTGAATATACTTTTTTGGGTCCTCCCCAAATACCTATTATTAAAAACATAGGTATTAAACCAGCTTCAAAAAAAATATAAAATATGACGAGATCTAAGGAACAAAAAACACCAATCATAAAAGTTTCTAAAACTAGTATTGCAATTAAAAATTCTTTAAGCCTTATTTTAATACTGTTAATACAAGAAATTATTGCAATCGGAGTTACAAATGTGGTGAGTAAAATAAATAAAATTGAAATTCCATCAATACCGAATTTAAAATTTATCAAGCCTTTTATCCATGACAATTCCTCAATAAACTGAAAATCGTATGATGATTTATCAAAAGAATACCATAAAAAAAGTGTTAGAAAAAAATTAACAAAACTTGTGAATAAAGATACATAAATGGCTCCTTTATTTACTTCATTCTTCTCATCCTTTGTAAGAAAAATAAAAAAAGCTCCGATTAAAGGTATAAAGGTTATAGATGATAGTATCGGAAAATTCATTTGTAGATAATAAAAAATGTTAAAAGCAATGAAAAACCTAATAACATCACGAAAGCATAATCAAATATATAACCACTTTGTAGTTTTGTTGCTTTATTAGATATTATTTTAATAATTTTTGATATTCCATTTGGACCATATTTATCTATTGTTTTTTCATCTCCAGATTTCCAAAGAAATTCTCCTGTTTTTTTTAAAGGTTTTACAAAAATAATTTCGTATAACTCATCGAAATACCATTTATTTAATAGAAAACTATAAATTTTTTCGTTTCTAAATTTAAGATTGTCTAAAATTTTCTTATTTTTAATATACAGGTAAAATGCGACAGGGATACTTATTGTCACAATGCTTGGTGTTAAAAATAGTAACCAAATAGGAACATTAGAATGATCGGCATCAATTGTTAAGAAAATTGAATTCTTCCAATATTCAGCAAAACTATATCCGATTAGAAGATCTTTAAATAAAAACCCAACGGTTATTGACCCAATTGCTAAAAAAGCCAAAGGTAAAAGTATAGTTAATCCTGATTCATGAATATTCGTTTGTAATATTACTTTATTATCAAATTTTCCATGAAAGGTTTTAAAGATTAGTCTCCAAGAGTATACTGCTGTTAGTAAAGCTGTTGTTATACCTACTGCAGCAGCAATGTACCCAAGGCTACTACCATTTAAATAGGCGAATTCTATAATTGCATCTTTTGAATAATAACCAGATAAAAAAGGGAATCCTGTTAATGCTAAAGTTCCTATTAGCATTGCAAACCAAGTAAAAGGCATTTTCCTCCATAAGCCTCCCATATTTCTTATATCCTGCTCATTATTTAAAGAATGAATAACCGAGCCCGCACCCAAAAATAATAAGGCTTTAAAGAATGCGTGGGTAAATAAATGAAAAATTGCTACATGGTATGCGCCTACTCCAGCAGCAAAAAACATATATCCTAATTGACTACAAGTTGAATAAGCAATAATTTTTTTAATATCATTTTGAACAAGAGCAATACTTGCAGCAAAAAATGCAGTTGTCATTCCTATTATGGTTACAAAGTTAAGAGCAGTCTGGGAGTAATCAAAAATAGGAGAGCATCTTACTACTAAAAAAACTCCCGCAGTAACCATAGTTGCTGCATGAATTAAGGCTGAAACTGGGGTTGGTCCTTCCATTGCATCAGGAAGCCATGTATGTAAAAAAAGTTGAGCTGATTTACCCATCGCACCTAAAAATAAAAATAAGCAAATTATAGTTATCAGATTTACTTCCAATCCCAAAAAATTAATTTGTTTACTTACAAAATTTGGAACAGTCTCAAAAACTTCTACAAAGTTAATAGTTCCAAAAAATAGATAAATTAAAAAAATTCCAATTGCTAAACCTAAATCACCTACTCTGTTAACCAAAAAAGCTTTAATAGCTGCTTGATTTGCGGTATTTTTTTTATACCAAAAACCTATCAGAAGGTAAGAGCAAAGACCGACGCCCTCCCACCCAAAGAATAACTGTAAAAAATTGTCTGATACTACTAAGGTCATCATAGAAAAAGTAAAAAGAGAAAGATACGACATGAATCTTGGTTTGCTATCATCGTGTTCCATATATCCAATTGAATAAAAATGAACAAAGAAAGATACTAAGGTCACAACGACTAACATAATTGAACTTAGTGGATCGATATTAATTGACCAGTTTGAAATGAAATCTCCAGAGCTAATCCATTCAAAAATTAAATAATTACCATAAACATCATTTGTTATACCATTATAGAAAATTAGAATTGATATAATCGATGAAATGAAAATACACAGTGTTGTAATAAATAAGGGTAAAAAATCATTTATATACTTTGATAAATAACCAATTATTGAACCTATAAGGGGCAAAAAAATTAATACGTATTCCATTTACCCTTTCATCTGATTAATTTCTTCAACTCTTATAGAGCCTTTATTTCTATAATAAGAGACAATAATAGCTAAACCAATTGCTGCTTCTGCAGCCGCAACTGTTAATATCAACATTGTAAAAATTTGCCCAACAATATCTTGAAGAAATATAGAAAAAGATACTAAGTTTATATTTACTGCCAATAAGATAAGTTCTATTGACATAAGAATAACTATAACATTTTTTCTATTTAAAAATATTCCTATCATTCCCAAAGAAAAAATAATTGAGCCAAGTACCAAATAGTGACCCAAACCAACTTCAATCATCAATTTTAACCCCCTCTTTAAAATTAACATCTACTAGTTTTACTGAGTCTTCTCGTTCTCTTGAGACTTGAGTAAAATAATTTTGTCTTTTTACCCCTTCACGTTTTCTATAGGTTAAAACTATCGCACCTATCATGGCTACTAATAAAATGACTCCAGAGATTTGAAATAAGTGTATATATTCTGTGTACATAACATTACCTATCTGATGTGTATTTGTTAGTCCACCATCTAAATTTAAAGAACGTGTATTTAAAAAAGAGCTTTTATATTTCCATCCTCCAACCACGATAACAAGTTCAAGTAAAATTACGATGCTAATAACTAAGCCAATTGGAATATGAGTTGATTTCTTAGATCCTCTTAACCAAGAGAGTTTTTGTTCAGAAACATTCATAATCATAACTACGAATAAAAATAATACTGCTACTGCCCCAACGTATACTATTAGCATCATCATTCCTAAAAACTCTGCTCCCACCATAATAAAGAGGCAACCTATTGATACAAAATCAAGAATTAAAAAAAAAACTGCGTGAACAGTATTTCTGGATACAACAACCATTATTGCGGATAAAATTGCAATTATTGAAAAAAAATAAAAGAATATTGCGTGTGCAATCATTTATTACCTGTAGGGTTTATCAAGTTTAATATTTTGTGCTAAAACGGATTCCCATCTATCACCGTTGTCTAATAATTTTTCTTTACTATAATAAAGCTCTTCTCTTGTTTCTGTAGCAAATTCAAAATTTGGTCCCTGTACAATTGCATCCACAGGGCAAGACTCTTCACATAAGCCACAGTAAATACATTTCAGCATATCGATATCATACTTAGTAGTTTTTCTACTTCCATCTGGTCTTTCCTCGGACTCAATGGTTATGGCTTGGGCAGGACAAACTGCTTCACAGAGTTTACATGCTATACATCTTTCTTCTCCATTAGGGTATCTTCTTAGTGCATGCTCCCCTCTAAATCTTGGACTTATACTCCCTTTTTCAAATGGATAGTTTATAGTTTTTTTTCTTTTAAAAATTTCACTTATAGCAATTATTATAGCTTTGATAAATTCCGATAAAAAAATAATCTTAAAAAATCTATTGAGTTTCATTAAAATCCCCTGTTAGGTAATAAATCAAAATAAACTAAAAAACTAGCAGTGAAAACTACATATAATAATGAGAAAGGTAAAAAGACTTTCCAACCGAGTCTCATTAATTGATCATACCTATATCTAGGAACTATTGCTTTAATAATGGCAAACATAAAAAAAAGAATAAATATTTTTAATATCATCCAAAAAACTCCAGGAATAACATTAAATGGATACATGTCTAGTGGCGACAACCAACCGCCAAGGAAAAGAATTGAACCTAAAGCACACATCAATAAAATATTTGCATACTCTCCCAACCAAAACATTGCATACATCATTCCAGAGTATTCAGTTTGATAACCAGCAACTAGTTCTGCTTCCGCCTCTGGTAAATCAAATGGTGGTCTATTTGTTTCCGCTAAAGCCGATATAAAATAGATCACAAACATAGGGAACAGGGGTATTATAAACCATAATTTTTCTTGTGCTAAAACGATATCTTTCAGATTAAGTGATCCAACACACAAAAGAACGTTAATAATTATTATTCCTATAGAAACTTCATACGAAACCATCTGTGCAGCTGATCTTATTGCGCCCAAAAAAGGGTACTTTGAGTTAGATGCCCAACCACCCATGATTATTCCATAAACACCCAATGATGAAATAGCAAAAATATACAGTATTCCAACATTTATATTCGAAATAAATAATTTTTCACTTAGGGGTATTACGGCCCAAGCTGACAAAGCCAACGTCATTGTAATAATTGGAGCTAATATAAATACTATTTTGTTTGCACTGGCAGGTATTATTATTTCTTTAAATATATATTTTAAGGCATCTGCTAAAGTTTGAAATAAACCAAAAGGCCCAACTACATTGGGACCTCTTCTTTTTTGGACGAAGCCCCAAACTCTTCTATCAAACCATACAATCATAGCCACCGAAACTAAAATTGGAACCAACAAAAGTAAAACTTTGTAAGTTTCATTGAAAAAAATATTTATGTATTCCATGTTAAATTATTTCTTTAAATTATTAGATCTTGCGGTTTTGCAATCGCTCATAGTTTTCGATGATCTAGCTATTGCATTGCTGAAATAATAGTCAATATGATCAATACTAATATCATCATTTGAAAATTCACATTGATCAGGTTTAATGAGTTTCTTATTTATGTTTGGTAGCAAGTTATAATCGCTATGATTTTTAATATTTTTAATTGTGTCTTCCCTTAATTCCTTAAAATTTTTAAATTTTAAATCCTTATTTATCTTTTTGATAATTAAATTAAAAATTTTCCAATCTTCTTTTGAATCGCCTGGCGGATAAGTTGCTTTGACACACTGTTGAAGTCTACCTTCCAAATTAATAAATAAACCTTCTTGTTCCGTATAAGCTGGGCTAGGGAAAATAATATCGGCTATTTGGGCCATTTTATCTCCATGGCTACCTTGATAGATAATAAACTCATTCTTTTTTATAAAATCTAAATTATCCGAACCAACTAAATATAATAAATCAAATTCATTATTCTTAAGTTTGTGAAAGAAGCTAATGTCTGGGGTAAAAAAATTTAAATCTATTGCTCCTACTGTTGACGCGTTTTTAGTTAAGACATTTAAAGCATTCCACTCATCGTTAATAAAATTATTTTTGAGAAGAAATGTTTTAAAAGACTCAAGAATAAATTTTCCTGATTTTAATGAAAGGGCCGACTCTCCAATTATAACCATAGGTTTTTTTGATTTAAGAAATAAAGAGTTGATTTCCCCATTACCGTCAATAATATTTTTAATAGCTTCAGTATTATTTCCGATAACTTTGTAATCGTATGTAAGATCACCAGGAGAACCAATGGAAAATATTGGAATTTTCTTTGCCAAAAATGTTTTTCTTATTCTGGCATTAAGAATAGTTGCTTCGACTCTTGGATTGGTGCCAATTAAAAGTATAAAATCACTGTTCTCAATTTGACTAATTGATGTATTAAAAATATAATTCGATTTATCTTTATTATTAATATAAAAAAACTTTTCTCTAAAATCGTAATTTTTTGAACCAAGTAAGTTTAGAAAATTTTTAAAAGAATTTATTGTTTCTAAACTTGACATATCGCCTACATGGCCAGCTATAGATTTTGAATTTGTTTGATTGATTTTGTTTGATGCTAATTCTATAGCTTCATCCCAACTTACTTCGTTCAAGATACCATTCTTTCTTATATAAGGTTTGTCTATTCTTTGTTTAAGCAAACCATCGCAAGCAAATCTTGTTTTATCTGATATCCACTCTTCATTTATGTTATTATTCAATCTTGGCAAAACTCTTTTGACTTCCCAACCATAGGTATCAATTCTTACATTTGATCCTACAGCATCCATAACATCTATTGTCTCAGTTTTTTTTAATTCCCATGGTCTGGCCTCAAATGCATACGGTTTGGATGTTAAAGCTCCAACTGGACAAAGATCAATAACGTTTCCTGATAGTTCAGACTCCATTGATTTTTCAAGATAAGTTGTTATCTGCATATCCTCTCCTCTTCCAATTGCACCTAATTCAGAAACGCCAGCAATTTCAGTTGCAAATCTTATACATCTGGTGCAATGGATACATCGGGTCATTTGAGTTTTAATAAGCGGACCCATATACTTATCTTCTACTTCTCTTTTATTTTCTTTAAATCTTGATTTATCAAAACCATAATATAAAGACTGATCTTGTAAATCACATTCACCTCCTTGATCACAAACTGGGCAATCTAAAGGATGATTTGCCAAAAGAAATTCCATAACTCCTTTTCTTGCCTTTTCAACCATTTTCGTATTAGTTTTAATACTCATTCCTTCAGCAGCTGGTAAAGCACAAGAAGCGATTGGTTTAGAAGATTTCTCCATTTCTACTAAACACATTCTACAATTTCCAGCTATTGAAAGGCGTTCGTGATAACAAAATCTCGGTATTTCAGCTCCAGCAATTTCACAAGCTTGCAAAACAGTCATGCCATTTTCAAATTCAATATCTTTATTATTTATTTTAATTTTAGGCATCTTTTTCTAGTAAGTGTTGATCAACAAGATAAGGTATTTTTCTTTTCTTTTTAATTAAAGGTTCTGAAAAACATCTTTTATCTATCTCCTTTCTAAAATGTCTTAACAAACCCTGTACAGGCCACGCAGATCCTTCACCAAATGCGCAAATCGTATGACCTTCAATTTGTTTTGTTACTTCAGATAATAAATCTATATCTTCTTTAGTAGCCTCACCTTGAGCAGTTCTCTCTAAAATTCTCCACATCCAGCCAACTCCTTCTCTACAAGGTGTGCATTGACCACAGCTTTCATGCTTATAAAACTTAGCGATTCTAGCCATACATTTAATAATATCTTGATCTTTATTGATGACTACTATTCCAGCAGTTCCAAGTCCACTTTTTGCTGCTACTAGGGAGTCAAAATCCATTTTTATATTGTCACAAATATCTTTTGGAATTAGTGGCATAGAGGAACCTCCTGGTATAACAGCTTGTAAATTTTTCCATCCTCCAACTACTCCTCCAGCATATTTTTCAATTAAAAATTTTAAAGGAACACCCATTTCTTCCTCAACATTACAAGGGTTGTTAACATTTCCAGAAATACAAAATATCTTAGTTCCTGTATTTTTAGGTCGGCCTAGTGAAGAAAACCATTTTCCTCCCCTTCTCAATATTGTAGGAATAATAGCAATGGTTTCCACATTGTTTACTATTGTTGGGCATCCATATAATCCAACTAAAGCAGGAAAAGGGGGTTTTAATCTTGGTTGACCCTTATTTCCCTCTAAACTTTCAAGCAAAGCGGTTTCTTCGCCGCAAATATAAGCACCGGCACCATAATGAATATAAATATCAAGATCCCATCCCGAATTGCATGCATTTTTTCCAATAAAATTTTTCTCATATGCTTCGTCTATTGCTTCTTGAAGTCTCTGACCTTCACTAACATACTCACCCCTTATATAAATATAACAAACATGAGCACTTACAGCGTAAGACGAAATTAAACATCCCTCTATCAACTTTTGAGGTTCAAATCTTAATATATCTCTATCTTTACACGTTCCAGGTTCTGACTCATCGGCGTTAATAACCAGATAATGAGGTCTAGATCCAACTTTTTTTGGCGCGAACGACCATTTCAAACCAGTTGGAAAACCAGCTCCTCCTCTGCCACGTAATTCTGATGTCTTTATTTCATTTATAATCCAATCTTTTCCCTTACCAATTATTTCTTTTGTGTTTGACCAATCTTTTCTTTTTATAGAGTCCTCTATTGACCAACCATTTTGATTGTATAAATTTGTAAAAATTTTATTTTCTTCTTTAAGCATTATTTGCACCATTAATTTTATTATTTTCTGGAGCGCTACTATTTCTATTTCTTGATGAACCTGGATTAACAGGCTTGTCTTCTAAAAATGAGTCTATAATTTTATCTGTACTTTCTTTATTTAAATCCTCATAATAAGAGTTATTCACTTGCATCATTGGTGCATTTACACAAGCCCCGAGACATTCTACTTCAGTCCAAGAACACATTCCATTTTCTGATATTTCATTTTGATTTTTAGATATTTTATTTTGACAAGATTTAACTATTTGTCCTGCCCCTCTTAATAAACACGGGCTTGTGGTACAAACTTGTAAGAAATACTTCCCAACAGGAGCTAAATTATACATCGTGTAAAAAGTAGCAATTTCATAAACGTTTATATAAGGCATCGATAGAAATTTACCTATGTATTTCATTGCCGCTAACGGTATCCAGTTAGAATTCTGCTTTTGAGCTAAATACAGTAAAGGCATAACTGCACTTTTTTTATTCTTTTCTGGATATTTTTTCAAAATTTTATTAGCAATTTCCAAGTTTTCTTTCGAAAATTCAAAACTATCTGGTTGTTGATCATGAACTTTTTTTACACTCATCTATCAACCTCGCCAAAAACAATATCCATTGATCCCAGAACTGCTGGGACGTCTGCTAACATATGACCTCTAATTATATAATCCATAGCCTGTAAGTGAGAAAAACCTGGTGCTCTTATTTTACATCTGTACGGCTTATTGCTTCCATCAGATATAAGATAAACACCAAATTCTCCTTTTGGAGCTTCTACTGCTGAGTATATTTCACCTTTTGGAACTCTATATCCTTCAGTAAATAATTTAAAATGATGAATCAAAGCTTCCATTGACTGTTTTAGCTCATCTTTTTTTGGAGGAGAAATCTTGTTGTCAATATTTTTTATAGGTCCTACAGGAATCCTTTTTAGGCACTGCTTGATTATTTTTACACTTTCCCTCATTTCTTCCATTCTACATAGGTATCTATCATAACAATCTCCATTATTTCCTATAGGTATTTTAAAATCTAATTCTTCATAACATTCGTATGGCTGAGATTTTCTAAGATCCCATGCAATACCCGAGCCTCTTAGCATAACTCCAGAAAAACTATGAGCGACTGCTTCGTCTTTTGTCACAACACCGATCTCTACATTTCTTTGTTTAAAAATCCTGTTATCTGTAAGAAGATTTTCTAAATCGTTTATAATTTTTGGAAATTTTTCACAAAATATACCTATATCATCTAAAAGATTTTTAGGAACATCTTGATGGACACCACCAGTTCTAAAATAATTAGCATGCAATCTGGATCCAGATGCTCTTTCATAAAAAGTCATTAGAGTTTCTCTTTCTTCAAAACCCCATAAGGATGGGGTGAGAGCTCCTACGTCCAATGCTTGTGTAGTTACATTTAATAAATGACTTAAAATTCTACCTATTTCACAAAATATAACTCTTAAATATTGTGCTCTTATTGGAACTTCTATGTTCAATAGTTTTTCTGTTGCTAGGGCAAATGCATGTTCTTGGTTCATTGGTGCTACATAATCTAATCTATCGAAATATGGTAATGCTTGAGTATAAGTTTTGTGTTCAATTAACTTTTCAGTTCCTCTGTGAAGTAAACCAATATGTGGATCTGCTTTTTCTACAAGTTCTCCATCAAGTTCTAGAATAAGCCTTAGAACACCGTGTGCAGCCGGATGTTGAGGGCCAAAGTTAAGATTCAAAGTTTTTTTTTGTTTAGTCATTTTTCTTTACACTTTTTTTTGCTTCTTCAATATATTTTGTTCCTTCCCATGGGCTTTCAAAATCAAAATTTCTATAGTCTTGTTCAAGTTTAACTTGCTCATAAATTACTTTTTTATCTTTTTCGCTATATCTCACCTCATTAAATCCGGTCAATGGAAAATCTTTTCTAAGTGGATGGCCGACAAAACCATAATCAGTAAGAATTCTTCTCATATCTGGATGGTTTTTAAATTTTATTCCATACATATCAAAT
>MDTE01179902.1_pt1 | contig 20000 bp, 21 predicted proteins | sample 811231 | NCBI WGS metagenome assembly MDTE01 (sample SAMN05326651, study PRJNA326480) | marine metagenome | isolation source: seawater | place: Indian Ocean: Red Sea | collected 2010 | reverse complement strand
TCTTTTTCAACTTTAAGTTTTGCTTTCTGAATTAATTCTGGATGAAACCAATCTTCAAAATCAATACCTAAAATATTCATTTTAATGATTTATTTTTTTTATTACTCTTGCAGGATTACCTACTGCTATGCAATAATCAGGAATATCTTGTGTCACAACACTTCTTGGTGAAATAATTGAGTTTTCTCCAATTGTTACTCCAGCTATAACAATTGCACCCGGATTAATCACTGCGCCTGATTTTATCACAACTTTTGAAACTTTTCTAGGAAAATCTCCTTGTTTTAAAAATAAATTTGCTGATGGATTACTATGAGCAAAAATCATTGAATGTGAACCAAGAGTAACATTATCTCCTATCTCTATCATTTTTGGATAAATTAAATCAATCAACACGTATGGATTAAAATGACAATTTTCCCCAATTTTTACTCCTCTAGCTTTCTGCATTGAAACTGAAAAATTTGATAATGGTGAAGAATATGCTAACGAGTGTAAAATCCAATTTCGTAAAAATTTTAATTTCATTCTGAATCTTCCAAAACCACCGGAATATCCATAAAAATCCATTACCTCTTTTTCATTTATTGGAAAAGTATCATTTTCATCACTGGTCATTCTTCTCATGATTAACGCAATTTTTGAAAATCTAAAGCTTACTGATAAAAAATAGTAGAATTCATACATAATATTTATTGTTGAAATAATCATTTTCAATATAGAAAATTGGAAAAAACACTCTCAGAGTATATGTCACTATCAAAAAATATCGATGATCTCAAATTTGAAAATAAACTAAAAGTAGCTATTCTTTCAAGTTTTACTCTAAATGGATTGAATGAAATTCTACATGTAAAATGCTCGGAACTTGGAATTAGATACCAATCATACGTGGCAGGTTATAATCAATACAATCAAGAATTTCTAAATCCTCAAAGTGATTTTTATAAATTCTCTCCAGATATAACATTCCTTATTTTAGACATTCGAAATTTTCTTGGTGAAAATTTCCATTTTCCTTATAATTTGTCTGATGATGAAAGAAAATCTTTAGTTAAAGAAAAAATTAATCATCTTGAAAATATAATACAAAATTTTGAAAAAAATTCAAATTCTAAATTAATTATAACAAATTTCAATATTCCATCTTATTCTCCTAATGGCATCATTGAATCCAAATCTGCTTTTGGTTTTCATGAAATGATTGAAGACATAAATAAATCACTTCGGAATATTTCAAAAAATCATAACCAAGTGTATGTTTATGATTTTAATCAATTTGTGTCAAAATATGGTGAAAAAAATGTTTTTGATTATAGACAATTTCATGTAGGTGATATACAAATTGCTCTAAATTTTGTTCCGCATTTTGGTTATGAATTAATGGCTTACATTAAACCAATTACCGGAAAAAATAGAAAATGCATTGTATTGGATTTGGATAATACTCTTTGGGGCGGAGTAGTAGGTGAAGATGGATTTGAAGGAATTCAATTGGGTCATACATCAAATGGAAAAGCATTTGTTGATTTTCAAAAAGAATTATTATCAATGTGGAATCAAGGTATAATTTTAGCAATTAATAGTAAAAATAACTTTGATGATGCAATGAAAGTTATTCGAGAACATCCAAATATGATTTTAAGAGAAAAAAATTTTGCTAGTATTCAAATTAATTGGAATGACAAAGCACAGAATATTAAACAAATAGCTGACGAAATAAATATTGGATTAAATAGTATTGTATTTTTTGATGATGATAATCTTAATCGAGAGAGAATAAGACAAGAATTTCCGGATGTTTTGACTATTGAATTACCTGATGATCCCTCACAATTTTCTCCTATTCTTAAAGATCTTAATGATTTCAATGTTTTACAAAGAACAGATGAGGATGTAAAAAGAGGCCAGATGTATGCACAACAAAGAGAACGTAAAGAACTTGAAAATTCAATCTCAAGTTTAGATGATTTTTTGCAACAATTAAACATTAAAGTAAAAATGAAAAAATCAAGCGAATTTTTAATACCACGAATTTCTCAATTAACATTAAAGACAAATCAATTTAATTTAACAACAAAACGTTATCAAGAAGAAGAAATACGGGCTCTGGTAAATGATAAAAAATCCATTGTTGGGTGTGCACAAGTTTTAGATAAATTTGGAGATAGTGGAATCACTAGTGTCTACATAATCAATAAGGAAGAAAAAACATGGATTATTGATACATTTCTTTTAAGTTGTAGAGTTATGGGAAGAGGAGTCGAAGATGCAATATTATCTGAAATATTAAAAGATGCAAAACAAAAAGGAATAACACAAATTAAAGCTGAATTCATTCCAACTCAAAAAAATATGCCCGCAGAAAATTTTCTTTCTGATAATGGATTTAAAAAAGATGGTAGTTTTTGGATCTATAATTTAAATAATGAAATAAAATCACCAAATCACTTAGAGGTTGAAATTGAAAAATGACTGATGACGTTCACGCTATAGTTGCAAAAGTTTTCTCAATTCCTTTAACAGATGTAAGTGATGAATCAGGACCTGAAAATATTGAATCATGGGATTCTTTTAATGGATTGGTGCTGGTTGATGAACTCGAAAATAATTTTAATATAAAATTTTCAATTTCTGAAATAACTGATGTAAAAACTGTTTCAGATATCAAACGACATCTCAAAAATCATAATGTGTCTATTAATGAATGAGAATTTTTCTGAATATACTTTTGATGATATTGAAATAGGTTTATCAAAAGAATTTCAAGTTACTATTACCGAATCTCTAGTAAATGATTTTGCTAAAGTTTCAGGAGATTTCAGCCCTATCCATATGGATGAAAAATATGCTGCATCAACTACTTTTAAAAAACGAGTTGTTCATGGTATGCTTTTAGCATCATTTCTTTCGCGTGTAGATGGTATGTACTTACCTGGAAAACATGCATTATACTTCTCACAAAATATTGAATTTCATAATCCTTGTTTTATTGATGATACTTTGACAGTCTTCAGTAAAGTTATAGACAAAAGTGAATCAACAAAAATTTTAAAAATCGAATCCAAAATTACTAATCAGGATAACAAAATTCTTCTTTACGGAATAGGGAGAGTAATAGTTCGAGATGATTGAAAATTATGATATTGGAATAGATTTATCTAATGTTGAACGATTTATAAAAAAACCATTTGATACAAACAAAAGCTTTTATAAAAAAATTTTTTCAGAAAAAGAAATTACATATTGTTTAAAATATAAAAATCCTTATGAAAGATTTGCTGGTAAATTTGCTTTGAAAGAGGCATTAATCAAATCTATCAATAAAAAAATTGGTTTTTCAGAGATTGAAACTTTTCATATAAATTCAAAACCTATGATTAAAATTGAAAAATTTAAAAAAAATTATAATTTTATTGCATCACTTTCCCATGAAAAAAATTTTGCTATTGCTATTGTAGTATCTGAAAAAATAATTTAATTTTTAAAATTTGAAATATATGAATTCTTGAGAACTTCCTAAATAAAATAATGTGATTGGTACAAAAATACCAAGTAGGAACATAAACCAGTATCTTAATTTTAGTTTTGAAAGAAATTCTGAAATGTTTCCTTTTGAATATGATATAAAATGTAATATAAAAAATATTATTAATAGAAGAATTGAAAACTCATTTGCTTTTATTATCTCAATTGTATTTACAGTTTCAAAATCTAATAAAACATACTTTCTCATTGCATATGTCATATTATCATAATCTGTAATTCTGAATGCAATGAATGTAAAAAATACTATATACTGAGTAATTAGTATACTTGTGATTTTTCCAATTTTTGTTTTAAAGAAAATATTGGATGACGCTTTTGGAAATCTTTTCCGTAAAATTGTATATGTCGCAAGAAATATTCCATGAATTCCTCCCCAAATAATAAAATTCCATGATGCGCCATGCCATATGCCCATCAAAAACATGGAAATTAGCAAACTAGTAAAAATTAGAACATCCGATTTTCTATTTTTCAAAACTAATGGATAATACAAATAATCACGAACCCATGTTGACAAGCTAATATGCCATCTTGTCCAAAAATCTGACGGTGATGTTGCAAAAAATGGCTTATTGAAATTTAGCGGAATTTTAAATCCTAAGATTGCTGCTGCACCTATTGCAATATCTGAATATCCTGAGAAATCACAGTAAATTTGAACTCCAAAAGCAATTGTTCCTAAAATTATTGAAAATGATTCTAAACCTATTGGATTTGCAAATATGTTATCAACCATCACTCCAATATTATCTGCAAAAAATAATTTTTTAAAAAAACCTAATGAAATTAAGGTTATACCAAATTTCAAATTTGAATTTTCTATACGAATTAATCTCAAATTTTGATTTGATTGAGTTAGATCAATTTTCTCTCTTAATTGAGGTAAAAATTGCCTAGCACGAAGAATTGGTCCTGCTACTAATGCTGGAAAGAATGAAACAAAAAATGCATATTCTTTTAATGATTTAGACGGTTCAAGACTTCCACGATAAATATCAATAATATAGCTTAATGATTGGAATGTATAAAATGAAATTCCAATAGGCAATGCCAAATTCAATAAGGGGATTTGACTTTCTAAATTTATTATCTCGCCTAGAAAATTAAATTGAGAAATTGTAAAATCATAATATTTGAAAAAACCTAATGGGGCTAAACTACCTAAAATCCCTATGACAAAATATATCTTTTTTCTAAATACAGTTTCTGCTTTATGAATTTCTTTTCCTATGTAGAAATGAAGAAAAATTATTGAAATTAAAATAGTTACAAAAAAATTATCTGTATAAAAAATGAAATAAAAACTTGAAATAATAATTAGAATATGCTGAAATTTTCTAAATTTGAATAGCCCTATTAATCCAACAACAATTACAAAAAAGATTAAAAAATCAAGTGTATTGAATAGCATTATTTACCAACAACCTTAACTATTTTTTCAAAAATATCTTCAGTAAAAATAATACTTTTTGGATTATTTGCAATATGCAATCTATCCTTCCAAATATTCATATCAGCATATTTTTCATGTAGAAAAAACACAGGTATATCAAATTCTTTTTCTTTATCTTTTAACATTTTTTCAAAATTTTCTAGTTCAATACTGTCGGTATTTTCAAGCATAATTTTGCTATATGGAAAACTAAAAAGAATTATCTTGATATTTTTCTCTTGAAGTTTTTTAATTATGGAATTTAATGCTATCACTTCTTTATCATTTTTCTTAGTTTCTAAAGATGTGACAAATCTTGTTTCTTTTTCATCTCTAATCTTGGCTAAATCCACTATTTCTCCTTCCTTATGTGACATGAAAGGATGATAATGATCATCTGGTCCACGTAATAGATATTTGAGTAGAACTAAACTTCTATCTTTTGGAGAAACTGGAATGTATTCATTTATTGATTCATCTAAAAAAATCTCAAAATTATTTTTAAAAATTTCTCCAGGATTGTAAATGAAATCTAATATTGTATTAGAATTATCTTTTTCAAATTTTTCAAAATTTGTATATCCCAATCCATAAAACACTACAGATGGTTTATTTTCAATAATATTTTCAATACTTCTTAATCTCTGTGATGGATTATCTGCCTGATCTGCCAGATTAAATACCTCATAATTAATTTCATTTTCTGATAATTTTTTATTCAAATATTCTGCATTAATGGAATAAACAGTACTACCTCCAATAATAAAAATACGTTTTTTAGATTCATCGCTTTTTTGATTAGGATTTAGCATTCCATGCCAATCAGGATCATAGATTTGTATGTACAAGTCCATTGAAAAAAATAGAATAATGGATGTAATAGAAACTGCCAATATCAACAAAAATATTATTTTATAATTCATTTTATCTAAAAAAAGTATTATGTATTATTATTATTTTGTACAAATGATCACTTTTAAACAATTTTCTTTTTGAATTTTTTACTTAATTTTGCTAATATAGAATTGAATGTTTGATTCATTGACTCTTGTGAAACATTTGTTGGCACGAATATTTGATCTGGAAAATTTTTGATTAGTTCTTTATCTGTAATTATTTTTTTATTCTCTAATTCTTGATATTTTCTTAAAATATGATTTTTATTTTTTTTAATTTCTAGTTCAGCTTTTATTTTTGCACCAAGAAATCCCTTTGAAAAATAAAACGCCCAAACAAACAAATCAACTAATGCCAAAGAAAAACGCATTTTTTCATATGTTTCTTTTGAATAATGTGTTAGTAAACAATATTTTCTATTTCTTTCTAACCAATAGAATTTTTTTGCAGACCATTTTAATGAATAGCTCTCAACATGGAAAATTTTAGATTTTGGAACATAGTATGAATTTATTCCAATTTGAGCTGCTCTCCAACCTAGATCCAAATCATCGTGATATAGAAACAAAAATTCATCTAAAAGTCCAACTTTATCTATAACTTTTCTAGATGTAAAAAGGCAAGTTCCTGAGGCATATCCAATTTTTTCAATCTCTTCTATTTTGTTGGAAATTTTATTCCCCTTATCCCGTGCAAATCCAAATCCAAAAACATGAAGCATGTTGCCTGTACTTTGTATGATATTTTCTTCATTTAATGAGAGAATTTTTGGTTGATACAACCCTTCACCAAATTTATCATATGCAATAATTAGTTCATTTATCCAATTAGGTTCCACAATAGTATCTGGATTTAAAATGACAATAAATTCGCCTTTAGCTTCTCTTATTCCTACATTGTTACCTCCACAGTACCCCAAATTTTTATCATTTTGAATTAATATAATATCTGGAAATTTTTCTTTACATTTTTTTTGACTATCGTCTGATGAAATATTGTCTACAATCAATATCTCTAGGTTTGTATATTCTGATTTTTTTAAAGAATTAATACAGTTAACCAACAATTCTCCAGCATTATAATTTAAGACAATTACACTTACTAGAGGAGATTTGTTCATATCTCAAAAAATGTTACTTAGATATTTACTGTTACTAATCAAAAATTTTTCTCAAAGAGATACCTTTGAGCCTTCTCCAAGAAGAAATATTTTCTTAATCCCATTCTCATCCTTAATTTCTGAATTATTTGCAATTATACTGTTTTTTATTTTTTCAGTAGAATTTATTTTACAATTTTCCATTATGATTGAATGTTCTATGTTTGAACCAGAAATGATGGTGTTATCGCCAATACTGACATTTGGACCAATTGAACTTGAAGATATGTGACAATTTTTTCCAATGATCACTGGTAGGTTTATTTCTACATCTGATTCAATTATACTTCCTTCTCCACTTGCTAATTCAAGTTCTAACCCTTGAGTCGTTTGTTTTTTTAAAATTTCTCCATTTGCATGAATAATATCTTCTGGAGTTCCAGTATCTTTCCAATAGTCAGTAATTTTTTCAAAACTTATGTTATTATTTTCTTTTAATAATTTATCTAATGCATCAGTTATTTCCAATTCATTTCTCCATGATGGTCTCAAATTGTCAATTATTTCAAAAATTTTTGGGGTTAATAGATAAATTCCAGTTACTGCAAGATTTGATTTAGGGTTTTTTGGTTTTTCAGTAATTTTTAGGATTTTTTCATTTTCAATATCAGCAATTCCAAATCTTGATGGATTGTCAACTTCACATAGTAAAACTGTTGCATCATAATCTGAATTTTTAAAATTTTCTACAAAATCTGTAATAGATTTCTGTATAATGTTATCCCCAAGAAAAACAAGAAATTTTTCGTTACCAATGAATTCTTTACACAATCTAATCGCATGTGCTATTCCTCTAGGTTCATCTTGTTCAATGTAAGAAATTTTAACACCAAATTTTTTTCCATCGCCATAATATTCACGTACTTTGTTGGAACCAACTCCTCCAATAATTATTGCAATTTCATTAATTCCAGTTTCAGATATAGCTTCTAAACAAAATTGCGACATTGGTTTATTAGCAATTGGCAATAGTTGTTTTGGACCTGTATGTGTAAGTGGTCTTAATCTTGTACCATGCCCTCCATGTAAAATTATTCCTTTCATTTTTTGTTTAACTCACTTTTTTCAATCAATCGAATTTGTCTAATCATTTCACTCAACGTTTCAGTTGAAATAGAAGTTGATGCATCTGGTCCTTTTGAATTTTCTAATTTTACATGTTTTTCAATATAGATTTTCTTTGTATTTTTTTGTTTTTTGAGTATTGTAAATAACACCGGAGATAAAATGCCCATTGTATGATCTGATAAGCCATTGAATTTAACAGCATCAAGCCAATCAATTTTCTCAAAATCTAAAGGATAATCTGAAATACAATAACAAAATATAGTTTTATTTCTATCAAAAATTTTTCTAATTTTTTTCGTATTACCTCCCATACCCATACTTATGATAATTTCTTTTTTACTAGACGCCTTCTTTTCTAAAACCTCTTTTGAAAAAGGATCTGTGAATAAACATGTTCTAGAAGCAACTTTGAATCTCTTCACGCCTATCGAAATTAAAAATTTTATTGCTTCAGGATAAAATGCACTACAAAAAAATTCAATTTTTTCTTTATCTGCAATCTTTTTAATTTTTTTCGCTATCTCAAATGATAATTCAGATTTTTTTATTTCATTCCAATTTGGATGTGATTTATCATAGAGATCCGATGCTCTCCACATTTGAAATTTAACAGCATCTGCACCTGCATTTTTACATTCTTTTATGATTTTTTTTGCTTTTTGTAAACTACCTTCCCAGTTTGAACCAATTTCTGCTACGACGAAAGTTTTCATTGTCATTTTTTCTTTTTCTTCCTGTTATAATTATTATCAGTGAATTTCGTGGAAAACAATAAATTACTTCTCATGTTTTAATCCTCTAATTCCTGTTTGGTAATATTATTTTCCATTATAATTTTAAAACTTTTAGAACCATAATTAAATAATAAATCTATGATTGATAAATTTGATATAAATTCACCATTAATCTGTGAATATTCTGGATGATTATATTCTTGAAAAATAGTTTTTATTTTTAAAGAATCAAATTTTTTTGTATCAGCATAATTTTTCCCTAATTCACCAAAAATGTAAGTTGTTGCATTCAATTTTTTACACATGTCTAATACTAATTCAGATTTTTTTCCTTCAAATTTTAAATCAGATGCCTTTAAAAAATTTACATTTATTTCTAATTTTTTTAGAAACCATCTCAACATGTACTCTGTAATTTCATTTAATGTCTCCCATTTTTTTGTATAAATCTCTTCAAAAAATGGATAATATTCATCAAAATATTCTGCTTTTTTATAATTTAAAGAAATTGAATGCAAGTGTTTTTTCTGCCAATTAGTTGAATTATTTATTTTAATCTCTGAAGTCTTTAATTCACGATGTCCCTTTCTTAATACTGGCACCGTGAGCCATATCTCACCATCTTTTGTTTTGATTTTATTCCGATTCATCCAATCTTTTGGTAAATACTGAACCTCATCAAAAAATACGAAAGTATCTGACAGTGCAATTTTATGAAATAATCCTAACCATGGTAAATATACTGGCTGATGAGCGGTAAGAATCATAATAGTATCATAAATGGGTAAGATTATTTATTCTCTAGTATCCAATTCTCATATGTTTCGTGGGAAAAAAATTCTAATTACTGGTGGTACTGGTTCATTAGGACAGGCATTAACTTCTAGATTATTGAATGAAGATGTGGATACGATACGAATTTTCAGCAGAAATGAGAATAAACAGATTACAATGGCTTCAAAATTTGAAGATGATAGACTTAGATTTCTTTTAGGAGATATTAGAGATTATTCACGGCTAGTACGTGCCATGGAAGATATTGACATAGTATTCCATGCTGCAGCTCTAAAACATGTTCCAGTAATTGAATACAATCCGTTTGAATCCATTAAAACCAACGTCATTGGATCACAAAATGTTATTGATGCATGTTTGGAAGAAAATGTTGAAAAAGCAATTGCTATAGGAACGGATAAAGCTGTATCCCCATTAAACACGTATGGAGCAACAAAATTACTAATGGAAAAATTATTTGTTACATCCAGCAATTACTTAAAAAAAGAGAGACATAAAACGAAATTTGTAGCATTACGTTATGGTAATGTCTTAGGAAGTAGTGGTTCAGTAATTCCTAAGTTCATTAAACAAATTAAGAATAAAGAAAAAATTACAATAACTGATCCTAAAATGACCAGGTTTAGCCTTTCTATGGATGAAGCATTGGATTTCATACTTCATGCAACTAAAATTGCTAAAGGATCAGAAATTTTTGTACCTAAACTTAGAGCTTATTCAATAGAAGGCTTGAAAGAATCATTATTCGAATTATTAGATAGAACTGATGAAGAAATAATTGGAATTAGAGAAGGGGAAAAACTTAATGAAATTCTCATAAATGGTGATGAAGTTCGTTATAGTTGGGAATATGAGGACATGTATATGATTTTAAATCCTTCAGTCCAAAAACATGTTTCTATTGAAGAATTTTCAAATAAGAAAAAAATCAGTAATATGAGTGAATATAGTTCTGATTCTGTAGAAAAAATTCCAAAAGATGAAATGAAAAAAATAATTCTTAATTCTGGGTTACTAGATTAGCATGAGTTACACTGAAAAAATTTCTAATATAAAAAAACAAAAAAATGTAGATATTATTAAGATACCATTTTTAAATCAAAATATTTCTCTAAAAGTTATTGATAATTCTCCTGAAACCATCACGCTTTCCACTATTTGGAGAAAAAATAACCTACAATGGTTTCATACTGAATTTACTCCTACAGAAGAAAAATCTCGGAAATGGATTACAAAAATACTTGATGATCCTCAAAGAATTTTATTTATGATATTTTTGGATGAAAAAAAGATTGGACAAACTGGATTGGATACATTTGTTGAATCTGAAAATTCTATAGAGGTAACTGGTACAATAAAAGACAAAAGTATCAAAGATCATAGAATTATGGAATTTGCTAGGAACGCATTAATTAATTGGGCTTTTGAATATTTGGATGTATCAAAAGTCATTATCAGACATTTTAGTGATAATCATCGTGCAATTAATTTGAGTGAACGTTGTGGATTACAAACTGTCAATTCTATACCAATGAAGAGAAAAATTATTAATAATGAATTAAGTTGGGTTGAAACGAAATTGAATTCTCATGAAGAAATTGCTGAAAGATACCTGAATGTAATGGAAATTAAAAGAGAAAATTTCCATAAAAGTTTTTAGAATTAATCAGTAACGTTTTTAATTCATTTTTAAAAAATTTAATCATCGGAAACTATATGAAAATATTGATAATTGCTGCTCACCCAGATGATGAAGTTTTAGGTATGGGTGGAACCATGAAAAAATTATCAAAATCAGGTAATGATATAAAAGTAATTTTCTTATCAACTGGAATTTTGGCTAGACGACCATCAAATGCTCAACAAAAAATCAAAGAATTACGAAAAGATGCATCTGGAGCTTTAAAAATTTTAGGAGTTAACGAAATAGATTTTTTGGATTTTCCTGATAATGAAATGGATCTAGTTTCAAATTTGAAACTTACAAAAGTAGTTGAAAAAGAAATTATGAGTTTTAAACCTCATACTGTTTATGTGCCTACAAAATATGATGTTAATGTAGATCATCAAGCAGCTTATAATTCTACAATTACTGCAACTAGACCAAAAAAAAATACATTTGTTAAAGAAGTAATTTCATTCGAGATTCCATCTTCAACAGAATGGTATTTTCCTAATGAATTTTCCCCAAATCTATTTGTGGATATAAGTAATGAATTTAAATCAAAAATCAATGCGTTAAAAAAATATCAAAATGAAATACGTGAATTTCCACATCCAAGATCTGTGGATGGCCTAGAAGCAATTGCAAAAAGATGGGGTTCTGTCTCAGGTTTTAGATATGCTGAAGCATTTAGTTTAGTACGAAAATTGGATTAATGCTGTTTCATAAAATTACTTTTTTAAAGTAAGAAAAAATTTTGAAATTTATTTGATATATGGAAATCTACCACACATTCGACAAAACTCTAGACCATATCGTCTTGTACCATATGATGGAAGATCTGGATTAAATTCATATTTACAATCTGGACATTGTGTAGAAGATTGATTTAATTTTGAAGGAGCATCAAAATGCTTTCTAAAAATTTCATAGTAGTAAAGTTGTTCTTTAGAATAAAGTGTCACATCATCCTCTTTTTTCACATTTTGTAACTTTTTACTATAATCTTCATCCGAATAAAACTTATCAAAAAATGCAATTAATCCTGCAGAACCTGAACCGTCTCCCATTGGAGTTTTATCTCGCCAAAGTAGAGTCTTAGATATTTTACCCTCGAAGGCTTTTCGTAGAATCCATTTTCCATACATTCTATTTCGTTCAGATTTTATTTTCAATTCTACTGGAATTTCCATTGCAAGTTTTTTCACATTTTCATTAAGAAATGGATAGTCTACATCCAAGCCAAAATGTGCTGCAATTTTTTTTGAAGGAAATTGCATCACTTTCCAAATTTTTTTAAGATTTGAATCAATTTCTTTGAAATCTTTTGTTAAGAAAAAATTATAGCCTGCAAATAATTCATCTGCTGCGTCTCCAGTAATAATTCCTTTTTGATTATTATTTTTTGCTATTTGACAGATATTATACAATCCTACGTAATTTCGAATTTCTATAAAGTTAAAATTTTTAAAAATTTTGATTATTTCTTCAATCTTTGGTAATAATTTTTCAAAATTGACATATTCGATATCTACAGGAATATTAAATTCATCTCTAGCAATTTCAATAAATGTATGATCTGGTGCTGTATGATCTGAAACAATAACTGAAACACCATGTATTTTTTCCTTGAGTAAATATGCAATTATTGTACTATCCAATCCACCTGAAAATGATAAGTAATTTGCTTTACACTCAGAAGCAGCTCCTACTAATGTATTATACAATTCAGAAACGTATTGTTGCATTTTTTTTGGACTTGGATGTTTGTTATAAATTTGCTGAATAAGATCTCTCTTCCAATATTTCTATAGGTAATACACTTTAATGGAAATTTTATGTTGCTAATGAGTACTATATTTTATTAATGTTGATTTAAATTTTTAATTATGAAACTTCTTGTTACTGGAGGGTTAGGATTCATTGGCAGTAATTTCATAATAAAATTACTTTCAGAAAACGATGATTTTACAATTATCAATGTTGATGCTGAATTACATGGTTCTGAAAAAAGAAACTTATCAAAATTTGCTAATCATCCAAATTATGAATTTGTTAAAGGTAACATAACTAATAAGCCATTAATGGAAAAATTAATCACAAAATCTGATGCGGTAATAAATTTTGCAGCAGAATCTTTTGTGGATAGAAGTATTACTGATCCTAACTCATTTCTCGTATCCAATGTTAGAGGAACTTTTACTCTTTTAGACATAATCTCAAAACAAAAAAAGCGACTAGTGCAGATATCTACCGATGAAGTTTTTGGAAGCTTGGAATCTGGAAGTGCCACTGAAGATTCAAAACTAAATCCGTCAAATCCATATTCTGCTACAAAAGCCGCAGCTGAACTTTTGATTAATTCTTATTGTAATACATTTGATTCTAATGTTGTAATTACCCGTTGCACAAATAATTACGGTCCACGCCAATTTGCTGAAAAGCTTATTCCGAAAACTTTCATCTTAGCAAAACAAGATAAGAACATTCCAATTTATGGAACAGGAAAAAATATTCGAGATTGGATATTTGTTGATGATCATTGTGATGGTATATTTTCATGCTTATTACATGGAAAATCTGGCCAATCATACAATATTTCAGGAAATAATGAAATTGACAATATCAAAATTGTAAAAACTATTTTGTCATTGATGAATAAGCCTGAAGATCAAATTCAATTTGTAGAAGATCGACCTGGTCATGATTTTAGGTATAGTATGGATTCTTCTAAAATATCTAAAGAATTGAATTGGAAAGCAAAAACTAGCTTTGAAGATGGATTAATGAAAACAATTCAATGGTATAATCAAAATGAAAATATTTGGAAAGATACTTCTTCTGAAATTCTTAATCCTACACCTTGGAAAAAATAATTATTTTGTAAATTTATTTATCACAGAAATTATTCGATCAATTTCATTTTCTTTAAGATTTGGATGCATTGGAAGTGTGATAATTGTTTTACCTACAGATTCTGTAATTGGAAGGCTAAGACTTTTTTTATATAAACTAAATTTATGAATTGGTTTGTAATGTGTTCCAGTTTGGATTCCTTTACTATCTAATTCCTTTCTTAATTTCTCCCTATTTTTTACGCAAATCCAATACAAATGGTATGAACAATTCTTTGTATAAGGCATTTTTTCATCCAATTTGATTTCTGAAAAATAACGTTTCGCAATTTTCTTTCTAACGGAATTCATTTTCTCCAATTTTCTTAATTGTTCAATTCCTATTGCTGCAGAAATCTCATTCATGTAGTAGTTATTACCTAATTCTTTAATCTCATAATTATCGTCTTTTCTATTTGTTATTCCACACCATCTCATTGCGTCAATTTTATTTCTAAGATTTTTATGATTAACATCATTGATGGCGATTAATCCTCCTGTTGGCATCGCTAAATTCTTTACAGGATGAAAGCTGAAACAAACTGCAAATCCATGACTTCCTATTTTTCTTTTATTAAAAATACTTCCTGTAGCATGTGCTGCATCCTCAATTATTTTAATTTTATATTTCTTAGAAATTTTTAATATTTCTTTCATATCACAAGCCATTCCTCCAAAATGTACAGGAATTATTGCTTTTGTTTTTTTTGTAATTAATTTTCTTATTGCATTTGGTTCTATACATAATGTATCTGGATTAATATCTGCAAACTTGGGTTTACCGCCATTCATTAATATGCAATTTGCTGTAGAAACAAAACTCAAAGATGGCAAAATAACCTCTTTGCCTTTAACATCCAACAATGAAACTGCAATGTTTAATGCAGCTGTACCACTATTCACCGCAATTGTTTCATCTGAACCTACGAATTTTTTGAATTTTTTTTCAAATTCTCTTACATGTCCTATTCCAGAGCCTGATGCCCAAAATTTTTTTCTTAAAACATCCAATACAGCTTTTTCTTCTGATTTGCCAATATGTGGTTCAAATAGATTGATTTTCATTTTATTTTCTCTGTTAATTAACTTGTAATAAACAGTTCACATAAATCATATCTATCATAAATTTATCATTCATAATTTTAGATGTGCTATTTTATGGTAATGATTAAAACTGCCATTAATTATGTCCTAGTAAATGGAAAAAGATATTGTCTGTGGTTTAGGTGAAATTGGTCTTCCAATCTATAAGATTATTTCAAAAGTTTTTCCTGTAGAAGGTTATGATATTGATTCTAATTTAATTCCAAAACCTAGAAATAATTTTACTTCATACAAGGTACGTTTTTTACATATTTGCATTCCTTTTAACAAAAATTTTATTCGCAATGTAATAAAACTAGATAAGAAATTTCTACCTGAATCTATTGTAATTCATAGTACTGTCAAACCTGGAACGACAAACACTCTCCAAAAAAAGTTACAAATTCCAGTTATTTTTAGTGCAACTCGGGGAGTACACAAAAGAATGCAGAGTGATCTCAAGAAATATACAAAATTCTTTGCGTTACAAAATAAGAATTCTAACTCTAAGATTGCATCAAAAAATTTTTCTCAATTAATGAAAAAATCTAGAATTAAATCAAAACAAATGTCTACACCCATCACATTAGAACTGGCAAAAATAATTTGTGATACATCCTATTATGGATGGTTAATCAATTATGCACAAATGAGTAAAATTATTGCGGAAAAACACAAAGTAGATTATGATGAAATGTGGTCATTTTCTGATGAAATTCATAAATTTTTGGGAAATAGACCAAAAATGTTTCCAGGTTTTATAGGTGGACATTGTGTAATTCCTAACCTTGAATTAATTGACGAATCTTCATTTAATCAAATTGATAAAATAAATAATATGTTTGAGAAATTTCTAAAAAAATAATTATAATTTTCTTTTTACAAAATCTATTGAATTAACCGGTGAAGGATCAATCTCTGAAATTATTGCATTGTAAATAGATGTCATATCTAATGAATAGATCAAACAAACTAATTTTGTTAAAATACTTCCGTTAACAGAATAGATTTCTTTAAAATCAATCTGTTTTTCTTGAAAAAATTCTTTCATTATATTCCATCTATCTTGTGTTTTGATGTGATCATCTTTTCCTTGAAGTAAAATTGGCTGAATGTTTGATGGACTTTCCCAGGAAACAATACCATTATGAGATGCTTCTATAACATCTTCAAATAAAACATGTTTTTTTGCATTCTCTTGCATTGAATTCTTAAATCGTATTGCAGCAGATTGAAGACCCCATGGATAGTATATTATTGGAATAGATTTTATCCAACTAGCTAATTCTAGTGAATTATTTTTTTGATTTAGATTGTTTGAATCTATTTCGCTTTTTATATGATTTAATGAAACAATTGATTCTTCTATTTCATTTTTATTTATTGGAATTATTGGTTCTAGAATATTTAACGTTGAATATAGAAAACCAATAAAAGATGCTCTAGGAGAATGTTCTTTTTTTATCATGTAATAATCAACAGAGTTTTTTCGACAATAATTTTCCATTAATCCTCCAGACGATAGTCCAATGAATCTTGCATTTGATTTTTTTGAATTTTGTAAAACGGATAGTGTTTCATCAGTATTTCCTGAAATACTTGTACATACAACTAATGTATTCTCATTTACTGTTTTTGGTAATTGATAACCTTTTACAACACTAACATGAATATCCATTTTTGAAAGTATTGATGCAAAAACATCTCCTATTGCACCAGAACCTCCCATTCCTGCAAAAACTACATGATTGATATTTTTTAAATCAATTTTTGGAAGTGGGTTTTTGTAGCTATCCTTTGCTATATGAGGCCATTTATCATATGTTTCATACATTGATTCAGAATCAATGTTTCTTAGATTTTCAATTGTTAACAACTGATTCAAAACATTCTATTTGATTTATAAAATCTTGGAATCAATCATATGATTTCATACAAACTTTTAATGGCTAATACAAGAAAATTCAAAATATGAGTGATTTTGAAATAATCGATCTTGAAAAACATGAAACAAAAGATGTTAAAGACTCCCATGTTAATGGCGAACTGACAGTTATTTGGAGAGATTGGGACAATATTATAAAAAATCCACAAATGGTTTATGTAAATTCTGTTAATCCACACGAAGTTAAAGGACCACATCTTCATAAGAATAGAACAAGCTATTTTCACTGTATTCAAGGTGAAATAGTAATCGTGATTCAAGATAATGATGGCAGTTATCATGAAATTAAAATAAATTCTAAGGAGTCTAAACTCGTTTCAATTTCAAACGGTATCGCAGCAGCAATCATAAATCCTTCTAAATCACTGTCAAAAATTTTAGTTCTTGCAGATATATCATGGAAACCAAATGATGATGAAATGAAGAATATTTCATTTTCAAATTATGATTGGCAAAAATGGAAAAAAAATTAGAGATGCAAGAAAAAATAATTGTAATTTTTGATAATCCGAGTGATTTTCATGAGTTACTAAATTTAATGAAAAAACAATCGCTAGAAATTATTACAACTAACTATCTGACACATGAATTATTAAAAAATAAAAATATTGAACATAAAATTTCTGATGAATACATCACTAATGAGGATAGAACATATATTCAAAAACGTTCGTACGAATTATCTGATTGGTATAATCATCTAGAAATTAAAAATGTATTAATGTATGAATTTGTTAATTTAGGTTCATTAATAAAATCAGAATTGATCAATATTTTAGTTAATTTTATCAAAAAATCATATGAGATCCATCAAATCACTATTAACCATAAAAATAAGAAAATCATTTGTTCTGAAAGTATAGAAAAAATTCTATCACTTTTCACAAAAAATTTTTCTATAATTCATAAAAATTCTAAATCTGTTGAATTTACTCCCTTGGATTCATTAAAAGTAAAATACCCTATTGGATTTAAAAACTTCAATTATGAAATAACTATTTCAAAAAAAAATTTTAAAAAGTTAAAATCTATTTCTGAAAAAATTTCTAACAGTTTCATTAAAACAAAAAATCAATCTGATAATAAGTTAGAATATGTACTATTTTCTGAATTTAACACATTTGATTACAGAGCATTTCTGAATAAAAATGATGTTCCTTTTATAATTTATAATAGACGTCAACCGGCATATTGGAACAAAGAAACTTTTTCCTTAATAAAAAATTCAAATTTAATTTTAGAAAATGAAAATACATTGTCATCCTCAATTCTAACAAAAAAAGTAAATGAAGAATTTTCACTATTAGAGAAAAATATTGAAAAATTGTTCTTACATAATCCTATTTTTACCGCAATTTTTGATACAAACAAATTTTCTTTTTGGGATGCCATTAAGGAAAATTTTTTAGAATTATTCAAGATTAGAATACACGAAAATATTTATGAAATTGAATTAGCGAAGAAATTACTCCAAAAGTATAATTTTTCATCAATAATAATTAATAACAATGTTGGACCTCATGAACAAATTCTTTCTCAACTTGGAACACATTTTGGCATCCAAACAATCTTGAATCAACACGGTCTAATCTTTAACACTAAAAATGCATTTGAAATGAATTTACATCATGGCGTATTGCCAAAAAAATCTGATATTTCTTTAGTTTGGGGAAAAATTGATCATACATATCAAAAAAACTGTAACATATATCCAAAAAAAATTATAGAATCTGGAACTCCGTTGTATGATGAAATAGATAGCACTCATCCAACAATTGAAAAAAAAGATTATGTTGTTTTAGCTACTTCTGGACCAACGAAAGAAAAAGTATTTGATCTTACTGTTAATACAATTCAAAAGAATATTGATACAATTGAATCTGTCTGCAAACTAACTTCAAAATTAAATCTTGATTTAATTATTAAGGTACATCCAGATCCCGCTGAATTTGATCCTACTGAATTAGCTCACAAAATCAATCCTGATATAAAAATAATTAAAAATGGACATTTTCCATCAATTATAAAAAATGCTAATTTCGTTATTGTAATTGATTTTTCAACTGTTATTTTAGATTGTCATTTATTACAAAAGCCTGTCATTTCTTTACCTGTAAAAGACAATGGCTATAATCTTCCTTATGCCTTAAAAAACTCATCATGTATTTGTTCAAATTTAGAAAATTTAGAACAAGACATATGTAATTTAAAAAATGAAAATTTTAAAAACAAATTGATTCAAAATGGAATAAAAAGTGCTTCTGATTATTTATCATTTCAAAAAAACTCTAGTGAAAAATTTTCTCAACTTTTGTTAGACTTTTCAACTAATTCATAACTTGGAATTAATTACTTTTTTTAAACTCGACATTAGGTGTATCATTTTGATTTGGTATAACTAGTAATCCACCTTCATGAAGTTGTTTCAATAACTGCATAACTTCTTTTTCAACTTGAGTTCTTTGTAGTCCAGTTTGCTGAGCAAACATATCTACCAATTCTGTAACCTTTCTTTGCCCATTACAGGATTTCCAAAAATCAATAATTGCTTGATTTACCATAAAGCCTTGTTCATGCTCGTTTGCAAGAACTAAAGAACCATCTTCTTGTTTTACTAAATTACCAACACCTTGTGGTACAGCAGTTTCATAGTTAATAGGTGCAGGGGTATTTTGAGAACCCATTGTTTTCATCATAGCTTTTGCTTCATCAGACATTTTATCCATTGTCCAAGGAGGATCCCAAACAATTTCTACATCAACATTATTAACACCAGAAACT
>MDTE01196533.1_pt1 | contig 20006 bp, 18 predicted proteins | sample 811231 | NCBI WGS metagenome assembly MDTE01 (sample SAMN05326651, study PRJNA326480) | marine metagenome | isolation source: seawater | place: Indian Ocean: Red Sea | collected 2010 | reverse complement strand
TATGTTTAATGGACTTATTATTCATTATATAGATATATAGTTATAAATGTTGAAATTAAAAGCACTTCTTTTAACGCAAGGTATGCACGGTATGATAAGTCAGGTCGAAGGCTTAGCAAAAGCATTAGGCCTGAGTTTTAGGCACGAAACAATAGAGCTCAAGAAATTTTGGAATTTATTTCCACCCAAAATTACACCAGTTACGGACAAAATTTTAAAAAAAAATTTTATTTGCGATGCAAAGGTAATTATATCGTGTGGAAGAAAAAGTGTGGTTCCCTCTATTTTGTTAAAAAGAAGATTTAAAAAAGAGGTGTTCAATATCCATATTCAAAACCCAAATGTTGACTTAAAAAACTTTGATTCCATAATATGTCCGGAGCATGATAGCTTAGAAGGAGACAATGTTATTACTACAAGAGGAGCCATACATTACCTTACAAATGCTGAAATACAAAAAAATTTAAATTACTTAAAACCAAATCAAGGGGACAGAAAGATAGTGACTTTTATTCTGGGTGGACCAAATAAATATTATAATTTTTCTGAAAAACAAATAGACAATATGTTTGCAAAAATAAAAAATATGTTTATTTCATCAAAATATAAACTAATTGTTATTCCCTCATACCGAACTCCTGAAAGTATAGTTAAGCTAGCATTCAATTACTTTAATGAGGATCATTTAGTTATCAGGCAGAGAGATAAAAAAGCATATTTATCATCACTAGGTCTTGCAGATATCATAATTGTGACATGCGACTCTACATCAATGATTTCTGAAGCTGCTATAACGGGAAAACCGGTGTATGTAGCACAAATGAATAATAAAAAAAACATTGATAGATTTAAAAAATTTTATACATTGTTTAAAGAATTGGGTGTTATAAGAGACTTAGAAAATAAAATTGAGCATTGGACATACGAAAGGTTAGACGAAGTTAATAGAGCAGCTTTGGCAGTAAAAGAAAAAATGAAAAAAGATGGAATTATTTAATTCATTAAAAACAAGACTGGAAACTTATGATAAGCCATTTAAACACTGGACTATCAGCGAACCATTAACGGAGTCAGCCATAAAGGAAGCTTGTAATGCAGAAATTTCTAATCCTATTAAGGACGGTCTTAAATATGATGGAACGAGGGCGGTTGATGGTGGAGACGGATCATTCAGACAGGGCATCAAGTCCGGAGGAAAAGCAAAAAAATATAGATGTTTTATAACTAGAGAAAATTCAAAAAAATTTCCAGAGATAACAGGTTTTCTAGATGAACTTTGCTCAAAAAATGTTCATCAATATATAAGTGAATTAATAAAAAAAGACTTATCAAATGCATTTGTGAGAATAGAAGTAATTTGTGACAGAACAGGATTTTGGTTAAAGCCCCATTGCGATATTAAAGAAAAATTATTATCTTCAATAATATTTATTAATCCTTCAAATAGTGAATCAGAAAATCTAGGTACAGACTTTTACGATGAAAAGCTAAAAAGAGTTAAAACTGTTCCTTATAGAAATAATTATGGATATTTTTTCACAAGTGGGCCAAATACTTGGCACGGCATGGAAAAAAAAGAAATTAAAAATGAAAGAAGATGTATACAGGTTAACTATGTTTCTTTTCCAACAGACTGGAAAGTAAAATCAGTATAGTATATATTGCTAAAATGGCAAATATAACAACATACGAATGTTCAAAATGTGGAATGTCAGTTAATGCGACTTGTGGAAAGTGTAACTCTCCTTTAATAAACGATAATTTAAAATTAAAAGACGGAAAACAAGTTCAAATTTCAAAATGTCCAAATGATCATGGAAAAATTAAGTCTCCACTGTGTTGTGGTCAAGACATGTCTTGTAGGACCTAATTATCTTGTAAGGCTCTAACTTTAATTGGATATTTTTTTAAAGCCTCAATTGACTCAACACAAGCGTTTGCCGCAGGTATAGTAGTGAAGTATGGAATTTTATTTACTAAACTTGACCTTCTTAAACTAAAAGAATCTGATATCGAACTTTTACCCTCTGTTGTATTAATTACTATTGCAATATTTTTTTTATTTAGCTCTTCTACAATGTGAGGAGATCCTTGGTTAACTTTATTGATTTTTTTACATTTTATTCCATTCGATTTTAAATATCTTGCCGTTCCAGAGGTTGCACATATAGAAAAACCTAACTTTAATAATTTTTTTGCGTTGTATAATATTTTTTCTTTATCTTTATCCTTTACAGAAAGAAATGCAGTTCCCTTCAAAGGAATACTATTATTGCTTGCTATTTGGCTTTTTGCGAAAGACAGGCCAAAATTTTCATCAAATCCCATAGCTTCACCAGTTGATTTCATCTCAGGACCCAAAAGAACATCTACCTCGGGAAACCTATTAAAAGGAAATACTGCTTCCTTAACAGCAAAAGTATTTTGGTTTTTTCTTTTTAAATCAAAATTAGATAATTTCTCACCAGCCATTACTCTTGAAGCTATTTTAGCAATAGGAAGACCTGTAGCTTTTGAGACAAAAGGTACAGTTCTGCTTGCTCTTGGATTCACTTCTAAAACATAAACCTCGCTGCCTTTAACCGCAAATTGAATATTTATTAAACCTACAACTTTCAAGGCAATAGCCAACTGCCTAGTTTGTTTTTTTATTTTTTCGATAACTTCTTCGCTTAGTGTGTAAGGTGGTAAAGAGCATGCAGAGTCACCTGAGTGTATGCCTGCCTCTTCTATATGTTCCATAATTCCAGAAACAAAAATTTTGTCTCCATCACATATAGCGTCTACATCCACTTCAGTTGCATCGTTTAAAAATTTATCAATAAGAACTGGATTTGATCCAGATACTTTAACAGCTTCATCTATGTATTTTTTTAAATCAAAATGAGTATAAATTATTTCCATACCTCTTCCACCAAGTACATAGGATGGTCTGATAACAATTGGAAAACCAATCTTTTCAGCGATACTAAAAGATTCATTCCTATTTGTTGCAATTCCGCTGTCAGCTTGTTTTAAATTTTCTTTGATTAATATCTCTTTAAATCTCTCTCTATCTTCTGCAAGATCAATAGAATCAAACTGAGTTCCTAAAATTGGAATATTGTTTTCTGCTAGAGCTTTTGCCAATTTTATAGGGGTTTGACCACCAAATTGAGCAATAACACCAAGTAATTTTCCATTTTCCATCTCCTTGATTATTAAATTGAGTACGTGTTCTTCTATCAAAGGCTCAAAATACAATCTGTCACTAGTATCATAGTCAGTAGAAACTGTTTCGGGATTACAATTAACCATAATGGTTTCATATGATTTTTCTCTCAATGCAAAACTTGCCTGACAGCAACAATAATCGAACTCTATACCTTGACCGATTCTATTTGGTCCACCTCCTAGTATAATAATTTTTTCTTTATTAGTTGGGTTAGACTCACATGCGGGTAAGTCACCTGCTAATTTTTGATAAGTAGAGTACATGTAAGGTGTTTCTGATTTAAATTCTGCTGCACAAGTATCAATCTTCTTAAATACTGGAAACACACCCAATTCTTTTCTTTGTTTTTTAACCGTGTTTACATTGGTGTTTGTTAATTCTGCAATTTTATCATCAGAAAATCCTATAGATTTTATATAAGATAATTCTTTAAATGTTTTTGGCATACCATTTTTTTTTAATTTTTTTTCTTCATAAACTAATTCCGATATTTGTTCTAAAAACCAGGGATCAATATTTGTAAGCTTATAAATATTCTTCATATTTACTTTTCTTCTTAAAGCTTCAGCAACAATGATAAGTTTATCTGGTAAATTTTGACTTAATTTCTTTTTTACTTCCTTGTCAGATAATTTACTAAGTGAGTCCAGACCCTTATAACCTATCTCAAGAGAGACCAAACCTTTTTGCAATGACTCCTTAAAATTTCTTCCTATAGACATGGCTTCCCCAACAGATTTCATAGAAGTTCCAAGCTTAGCTTTGGCTGATTTAAACTTCTCAAATGTAAATCTTGGAATTTTTGTTACAACATAATCTATTGTCGGTTCAAATGATGCTGGAGTTGATCCAGTAATTTCATTTGTTAATTCATCAAGAGTGAACCCAATTGCCAACTTTGCAGCAACTTTAGCAATGGGAAAACCTGTTGCTTTGGAAGCTAATGCAGATGATCTAGAAACTCTTGGATTCATTTCAATAATAACCATCCTTCCGTCCTTTGGATTAATAGCAAATTGAACATTAGAGCCACCTGTTTCTACTCCAATTTTTCTCAAACATTCAATCGATGCATTTCTCATAATTTGAAATTCTTTGTCAGTTAATGTTAGGGCAGGTGCAACGGTAACAGAATCACCAGTGTGTATTCCCATTGGATCTACATTCTCAATTGAGCAAATAATGATGCAATTATCTTTTTTATCTCTCACAACTTCCATTTCAAATTCTTTCCAACCTTCAAGAGACTCCTCTACTAAAACCTGATTTTCAGGAGATTCTGATAGACCAGCTTTTATTAATTCAAAAAACTCCTTTTTGTTTTTTGCAATTCCTCCACCTGTTCCACCCAAAGTGAAAGAGGGTCTTATTATTGCCGGTAAACCAATTTTTTTTAGAACTTTTTTTGATTTACTAAACGAATTAACAATTTCAGACTTAGGCAAATCTAAATTAATTTCTTTCATCGCTTTTCTGAATAGATCTCTATCTTCAGCTCTAGATATTGCTTTGGCTTTTGCTCCAATTAACTCAACTTTATTTTTTTTTAGTATTCCTTTCTTCTCCATAGAAATTGCAGTATTGAGCGCAGTTTGTCCTCCCATAGTTGGCAAAATTGCACATGGTTTTTCTTTTTTAATTATTTTTTCAACAATTTCTGTTGTAATTGGTTCTATGTAGGTTTTGTCTGCCACTTCAGGATCCGTCATTATTGTTGCAGGATTTGAGTTGATTAAAATAACAGTATACCCTTCATCTTTTAAAGCTTTACATGCTTGTGTCCCAGAGTAATCAAATTCACAGGCCTGACCAATAACGATCGGACCCGCCCCAATAACTAAAATTTTTTTAATATCTTTTCTTTTTGCCATTTTTTTTTATAGCTATTATATTTTTTAAAAATTTATCAAATAAATATTTACTGTCCTGTGGTCCGGGGCTTGCCTCAGGATGATATTGAACAGAAAATAATCTTTTTTCTTTAATTTCTATTCCCTCTATACTTCCATCAAACAATGATTTGTGTGTAACAGTTACTGTACTTGGAATTGAGTCAGGATCGACTTCAAAACCATGATTTTGACTTGTGATCTCTACTTTATTAGTTGTTAAATCTTTAACAGGATGATTTGCACCTCTGTGACCTAGCTGCATTTTTTTTGTTTTTGCTCCTAAAGCAAGAGAAAGTATTTGGTGTCCTAAACAAATTCCAAATATAGGAATTTTTTTAGTAATTAATTTTTTAACTATTGGAATAGCATATTTTCCTGTTGCAGCTGGATCACCGGGGCCATTAGATAAGAAAATTCCATCTGGATTAAGATCAATAATCTTTTCTGCCGAACAATTTGCTGGCACTATTGTCACTGAACAATTAATATCTGAAAAACATCTAAGTTGATTTTTTTTAATCCCATAATCTATAGCCACTACTTTATATTTATTTTTTTTATTTTTTTTATATCCTGTCTTCTTATTCCATGATTTTAGAGAAGACCATTGGTAAATTTTTTTGCAACTTACTTTTTTTGCTAAATCAAGACCCAAAAGACCATTCCATGATTTTGATTTGTTTAAAAGTTCGTTAAGATTATGTTCACCTTTTCTAGAAAATTGTATAGTTCCTTTTGGTGCACCTTTGTCTCTTATATAGTTCGTAATTACCCTTGTATCTAATCCCACGATACCTACTATTTTTCTTTTTTTGAGCCATTTATCTAGCTTTCTAATAGATCTATAGTTTGAAGGCTCAGTAACGTTTGAATTAAAAATAACTCCTTTCGCCCAAGCTTTATCCGCCTCATTATCCTCAGGGTTTGTTCCGACGTTTCCAATATGAGGAAATGTGAAGTTTATAATTTGATCTGAGTAAGAAGGATCAGTTATTATTTCCTGATAGCCAGTTATTGAAGTATTAAAACAAACTTCTCCAACTGCGTTACCCTCATATCCAATGCCACTGCCGTAAAAACTAGTGCCATCTTCAAAAACTAAAATACCTGTCGAAAAATTTTCTGAATTATCTATTTTTTTGTTTATGACCTGTCCCAAATACAACTCATGAGTTAAAGGAAACCTTTTAAGTAAGGTTTTGGGTCTTATATGAAAAACGTTAACAGTCGTCAACCCAATTCTTTTTTCTTTTGAAGAAAAAATGTGGTTAAAGTAAGTTTAAAAATATGTCGATACAGACTAAAATCGAAACCAAGCTAAGCGAGGCCTTAAAGTCAAAAAACAGAGAAATTTATTCAACCTTAAGATTAGTGGTTGCGGCAATAAAAGACATGATAATTGCTAAAAAAATCAAGGATAAAAAGATTTTAGCCGACGCTGACATCATAATTCTTTTAAAAAAAATGGTAAAGCAAAGGAACGACTCTTGTGAGGCTTACAAAAAAGCTGGTCGTGAGGAATTATTAGCTGCAGAAAAAAAAGAAATTGAAATTATAAGTGATTTTTTACCAAAGCAACTAGGTGAGCAGGAAACAAAAAAACTATGCGAGGATGTTGTTAAATCAGTTGGAGCAACCTCTATCAAAGACATGGGAAAAGTCATGGGGCAATTAAAAAAAAATAGTAACGCAGATGCTTTGGATTTCTCTAAAGTAAGCAATATTATAAAGGAGATTCTTAAATAAACATGATGAAGTATCCTAAAGAATATTTAGATGAAATTAAATTGAGATTGAAGGTCTCACAAATTGTAGGAAAAACTGTCCAATTAAAAAAAAGAGGAAAAGAGTTTATTGGATTATCTCCTTTTACAACAGAGAAAACACCGTCCTTCACAGTGAGTGATGAAAAAGGTTTCTATCACTGTTTTAGTTCTGGGGAACATGGAAATATTTTTGATTTTATTATGAAAACACAGTCATTAAAGTTTGGTGAAGCTGTTAAACAGTTAGCCTCTGAAGCTGGAATGCAGCCATTTAGATTTACTAACTTTGATGTGGAAAAAGAAAAAAGATATCAAACTTATAAAAATATTTTAAAAGATTATTCAGACTATCACCACAAACTTATATTTAGCAAAGATTCTTTTGCTTTAGATTATTTAAAAAAAAGGGGCATAAACAAAGAAATAATTTTAGAGTTTAATATCGGCTTTGTTCCAGGAAACTCAGATTATTATTCAAATCTTTTAAAAAAATTTAATGAAAAAGAAATTTTAGAAACTGGCCTATTCTATAAAAGTGAAAAAAACAATAGATTTGTTAATAGATTTTACTCAAGAATTATTTTTCCCATTAGAAATATAGCTGGGGATGTAATTGCTTTTGGTGGAAGGACTATAAAAAATAGTAAAATTGCAAAATACATAAATTCGCCAGAGACAGAATTCTATAAAAAAGGCAAACACATTTATAATTTAGATAAAGCAAGATTTAACAAAAACAAAGATGAGAAAGTTATTATTGTTGAGGGTTATATGGATGTAATAAGCGTTTATTCTTCTGGAATAAAAAATGTAGTGTCAAATTCAGGAACAGCTCTAACAGAAAGCCAAATTAATTTAATTTGGAGGTTTTTTTCAAACCCTGTAATTTGTCTAGACGGAGATCCCAGTGGACAAAGAGCAGCTCTGCGTATAGCAGAAAACCTTCTGCCGTTTATTAAAGAAAATAATAAAATAAGTTTTGTAACTTTAAAAAATGATTTAGACCCAGATGACTATATTAAAGAGAAAGGCAAAACTCAATTTGAAGAATTTATTAAAACTGGTTTATCAATAGAAGAGTTTATATGGAAGATTTATCTTAATGATCTGGATAGATCTGACCCTTTTGCAATTACAAAATTCGAAAAAAAGTTCAGGTTTTTATGTCAGTCTATTAAAGATAAAACTTTACAAAAATATATTTTTGAAAATTTTTTAGAAAAAATAAGAAATTTAACACCTTTACAAAAGTACAGTAAAAAAAGGGAGTTAAGAAATTATAAAGTTCTACAGGAAACAAAAAAAATTTCTGTAAGAAGAGAACATTTAACTAAAGAGGAAATTAAAGAGTACTCAATTCTTTACATCATGTGCAATTATCCAGATATAATTTCCCCAAGAATTGAAATTTTTAATGATATTCAATTTTCTTCAAAAAGCCTAAATTCTCTGAAGTCGGAAATATTGAATTTAATAAAAAGCAACAACTTCGATAAAAATAATATTTTAAGCTCAAACAATAAATACTCTAGTTTGATTGATGATATAAATCAAAATTCAGTTATAAAGAATATTTTCCTAAAAAAAAAAGAAAATCAACAAGTTGAATTATTAAACGAAATACTCAAAGAGCTTAATGAGATAAAGTTCTCAAAAAAAATTGATAAATTGGAGCAAAAACTTATTGATAATTTTGATGAGAAATCTTATTCGGATTTAATAGAGTTAAAAAAGCAGATAAACAAAGAATAAATTAAGTATAGATTTTTAGAAATTTCTACCTATATATATATTGTCATTTTATCTTATATAAATATGAAAGAAAAAATCATTACCAAATCATTTGAGAGACTTTTAGCTAGAGGGGTACACCGAGGTTTTATCACATATGAGGAACTTGGGAAGTCCTTGGGAAAAAGAGGCAAATCTAATGAAAATCTAGAAAAAGCAATAATCATTATTTTTGATAAAAAAATTTCTTTAGTAGCAAAAAAATCTGATTTCCAATCCCTTAAGAAAAAAGAATCTTCCCAAGGTGATAATGAAAAGTCCTCAGAAAAAAGTGATGACCCAATCAGAATGTATCTTAGAGAAATGGGTGGAGTCGAACTTTTATCTAGAGAGGGTGAAATAGCAATTGCCAAAAGAATAGAAGCTGGGAAAGATGTTATGGTAAATGCTTTAACACAGAGTCCAATCATTTCAAAAAAAATATTTGAATGGAGAGATAAGCTCGAGAAAGATGAAGTTCTTGTCAGAGATATAATTGATATAGACTCAACCTATGAAGATTTCGAAGCAGAGCAGAACGAAGATGATGATGGAAAAAATAAAAATAAAGTCAAATTAAAAAAAGAAGAGGATAAGACTTCTAAGCCTAAGGAAAATTCTGAGGACAATAAAGAGAAAGAGAAAGAGGAAAATAAAAAAGGAGATGCAAACTACACAGAAGAAGAAGACGAATTTAATGTTTCTTTGGCGGCTATGGAAAGTGAGATCAAGCCTAAAATTATAGCTTTAATTCAAAGTTTATCCAAAAACTATATTAAACTTAAAAAATATCAAATTGAAAAACTAAATTGTATTTTAAATAATAAAGAATTATCGATATCAAAAAATAAAAATTTAAAAAAAATACAATTAATTTTAGTAAAAGACTTTAAAAATTTACAGTTAAGTCCAGCTGTAATTGAAGAACTCGTTCAATCTCACTATAAGGAAAATAAAAAAATTCTTTCATTAGAAGGCGTTTTATTGAGACTTGCCATTGATAATAAAATCTCTCGTGATGAATTTCTCAAATATTATCTTGGAAATGAAATAAATCCTAAATTTGAGAGTTTTTTAACTGAAAATAAAGCTTGGAAAAATTTTTTTAAAAAAAATAAAAAAGAAATCTCAGATATCAGAGAAAGATTAGCAGAATTCAGTAAAAAAATTGAACTTTCAGTTGGTGAATTTAAACATTTAGTTAGGAGAATTCAAAAAGGAGAAAGAGAGTCAAGAACAGCCAAAAAAGAAATGGTGGAGGCCAACTTAAGATTAGTTATATCGATTGCAAAAAAATATACTAATCGTGGACTTCAATTTTTAGATTTGATTCAAGAAGGAAATATAGGCTTAATGAAAGCAGTTGATAAATTCGAATATAGACGTGGATATAAATTTTCAACTTATGCCACATGGTGGATTAGACAAGCAATAACAAGATCAATTGCTGACCAAGCAAGAACTATTCGAATTCCTGTTCACATGATTGAAACCATTAATAAGATTGTGAGAACTCAAAGACAAATTTTAAGTGAATTCGGCAGAGAGGCTACACCTGAAGAGTTGGCAAAAAAATTAGCAATGCCATTAGAAAAAGTAAGAAAAGTTTTAAAAATTTCAAAAGAGCCAGTTTCATTGGAGACACCAGTTGGAGATGAAGAAGACAGCAGTTTAGGAGACTTCATCGAGGATAAAAATGCATTGCAGCCTCTTGATACTGCTATTAGATCAAATTTAAGTGAGTCAACTACAAAAATTTTAGCATCATTAACACCAAGAGAAGAAAGAGTATTAAGAATGCGATTTGGTATCGGTATGAATACGGATCATACACTTGAGGAAGTAGGTCTGCAATTTTCAGTAACTAGAGAGAGAATTAGACAGATTGAAGCTAAAGCACTAAGAAAACTAAAACACCCAAGCAGATCCAAGCAATTAAAAAGCTTTTTAGAAAAGTAAATAGATAATATTTTTTAATTAATTTATTTTGTATAGATTTAAATCTTTTTTATTATTACAGCTCTCGCAAATAACATCTAAACTTTTGTCTTGCAAAATAAATTTAGAAATTACAAACAGCACTCTCATACTTTTTAATTTTCCAAAGTCTATTTTTAGATCATCATCTTCATTGTAAAAAGATCTTAATACCTGACCATTTTTTTTAAAATTTTCAATTTGCTGAATGTATGCTGAATTATCTTCTTTGCTTTCTGCATATTTAATTTGATTTTCAACTATTTCAAGAAATTTATATTTATAAGCAGCAGGATAATATCTATAATACCCATCAATAACTTTTATATTATTTACAACAGAAATAAATGGATCGTATCCAATTGAAAATGTTTTGCTTTCCCCAACATATTTCTTAATGGTTTTAAAATCTTTACTTCTATAATAACTCTTAAAACTAGAAGCATAATAAGATCTTAAATTTAAAATTTGATCTTTTTTTACAATACCTTGAGAAAAACTGTTATAATTTGTTATTAGCTCTAAGATTTTAAATTCTTGATAATTTTTCTTTATAGTTTCTTTTTCGATTTTTGTAAAATTTTCATAATTTGATTTTACTTTTACCACTGTGAACAAAGATGGACTTATTTGATTATAAATTATTGATAAAAACAAAAAAAAGAAAAAAAATTTTCTTAAAATTTGTAAATTGACAAAGAAATTAAAAATCAATAAAATTTGAAAAAAGATTAAAAAATAACCTAATCTAGTAAATATTGCGCCACTAAAAATTTTTAAATCCATAAGAAGGTTAATAACAAATATTATTATTTGAAAAAAAAATAAAAGTTTTAAAATTGAAATATTATTTCTTGTTTTTCCAATTAGGGTAAAGCAAATTGAAACTATAATTAAAAAGCTAAGAATTACATTGGGAAAAAAATAAGCATTTACACTTTCTGGTATAAAAATTCCATCTAAAAATTGTAAGATATTTTCTTTAATGCTTATTACTTCTAATCTCTCGCTAAGTTGAAAAGGAGAAAAATATATAAAATTATAAAAAAAATTTGAATTTGAAATTATTAAGAAAAATGAATAAGTAATTAATATTTTAAGTAAATTTTTTATATTTATTTCTAAAATTTTGTCTTTTAAGAAAAATATTGATGAAATTACTATTAAGATTACGTAAATACCGTGTAAATATAAATCAGTATTAGAGGCTATTAATCCAGTTAATAAAAGATGTTTTATTTTGATATCTTTTTTTCGAAGAGAGATCGCAAAAATAAATGGAAACGCAGCAACACCTAGCCCCCAGGCCGTTGTAGCTAATTGAGATGCAAATAAACAAGATATTAAAATTTTAAGAAGGTATTCAGCTTTAAATTGTTTTAAAAAGTATAAGCAACTTAAAAAACCAATTAATCTAGTTAACAAATCAATTAATAAGTAACCTGTATTAATTCCTAAAAAGTTATATATAAAATTTATAGGATAAAAAATTCCATAAATAAAGTGCCATGGAAGTTCCTCATTCATAAAAAGTTTAGCTGAATCAAAATTTCCTCCCATAATCTTTCCAGCAATAAAATTATTAGGTACGAAATAATTAAGTATGTCAGGAATTAAAATTATTGGATTACCTACAAGAATAATTGGAAATAAATGATGTAATGTTAAAAGAAAAAAAAATAAAATAAAAAAATAAATTTTATAAGATATTTTTAAATTTGAGAACTTTGAGTTCATACTTCTTTATTCTTATAAATTAATTTTATATTTTATTTTTACCTAAAATAAGCCCAAAATATTTTTTTGTCATTGGCCAAGAAAATAATGCATTAGTAGACATTGCGCATTCATAGGTACATTTGCATTTAGTATCAATAATCTCTTTTCTTAATTTTTTAGCTTTGTTTGAAGTAAAAATAGCTGAAATATCATTATCATTAATTACATTTCCAATACTGTTATCAAGAATTTCGCAAGGTTTGATTTTACCATCTTCCATTATAACATAACTTAAATTACCAGCAGTACAAGGAGTAACAAATTCATCATATTTTGCTACTTTAGTAATTATAAATTTTTGTATCTTGTCTTTAAGTAAAAGCACTTTGCTAAATATACTCTTTAGACCAGTAACTTTTTTTTCATCTAATAAATTAAAATATTTATCAGTAGCTTTTGTATATGAATCAATTAAATAATCAGGAAGTTTGGGGTGTTTAAGAGAATGGTATCTAAATAAATTTATACCTATTGTGTTAGGTTTAAATTCATTATTAATATTTTCTATAAAATTTTCTGAATTTTTATAATTTTTTTCATTAATTACTGTAACTATATTTAAATTAAAATTTTTATAATATTTCTGAATTTTTTTTAATTTAAAATAAGTTTCCCTAACTTTTTTAAATGAATTTTCTCCTCTTATCTCATCATGTACTTCTTCATGTCCATCGATAGAGAAATACAAAGAAAAAAAAATGTTAGGATATTTTCTTAGTATTTGATTCATAAATTCACATGTTCTTTCCGTGTACCATCCGTTTGTTGGTATACTGATATATTTCGGTCTGGAATTATCAATGATAATTGATAATAATTTAACAACATCTTTTCTTATAAAAACTTCTCCACCAGCAAGAGCATACCAAAGGACAGGACCTATTTGTTTTGAAGTTTTTTCAAAAATTTGTAACTCTTGTTCTCCCGGGTCCTTTTTATCAAGTGTTTCCTTGTAGAAACAATGGTGACATCTTAAATTACATCTAGAAGTTACATAATGAATTATTTGAATAGGATAGCCATTTCTAATAAGGATTCTTTTAAGCATTCTTAAATAATCAAAAACATTTAAGAAGAAATTTTTAGATGAGGAGAAAAAATTATATATGCGGCATTTAAATGAGACAACCACTAAAACCGAGGAAATTAGTGCTGAAAGAACAGTACTTTTTAAAAAATAAATAATATTTGTAATTTTGAATAATTTTAAAAAAATTAAATAATTTAACAAAAAATAAGAAGCAACAAAAACTGGTAAACTATTAATATTTGTAAAATTAAAAATAAATGAAGCAATGACAATAAATGAAAAAAAAGGAAAAAATAAAAAATATAATTTTGACTTAAAACCAATGGTTTTATAATTAGTATTTTTAAAAATTAATGGAAATTTTGTTCTAATATAAATAGAATTGCTTGCTTTGATATAATAATCTTTTAATAATGTTTTTAAAGTATGTTTCTTTAGATGTGTGCCTAAAAATTTTTTATCAAAAAAACTATTTACTTTTTCATGAATGCACCTATGATAAAATTCACAGTCTTCATAAGAATCAAGCTCCTCATTAAATCCATTTAAATTTTTAAATGTTTCTTTATTAATTAAAAAATGAGAGCTACTGAACGTATCACACTCAAGAGTCCTATGCATCTGAATTTTATTCTGAAAGTGATTCAAAAAATCATCGTTATTATTAATTTCAGAATACATACCAAATATTAAATCATGTTTTATATTTGCGTTTACAAAATTATTATAAATATATTCGGAGTCTATTAATACATCATCATCTATGAAAAGTAAAAAATCGCCTAGAGCTTTTGAAGCACCATAATTTCTGTTAGTTGCAGCATTTTTTTTTTCGGAAATATTGTAATACTTTATTGTGTCGCTTGTATTATTCGTATTATTTAAATCTGTCTTGTTATTTATAATAATAATTTCTAGGGGCTTAAATTTTTTTATTTCATCAATTAATTTGTCAAGATTTTTATTTGAATGATTAGGTATGATTACAGATATTTTATTCATTAAAGTATAAATTTATCACATTAACCGTAGTTTTGGAATTATTAAAAAATCCTTCATTAAATTTAGTTTTATATATTCTATTAACTATGTTAATTGTGTTCAGAATATGTTTGTGAATTTTTCATTGGTTTTACCGTGTTACAACGAGGAAAAAAATATTGATTTACTTTGTAAAGAGTTTTTGTCTCTTCCCTTAAAAGATTACAGTGCTGAGTTAATTCTTGTAAATAATGGATCTAAAGATAATACAAAAATCGAGATTCAAAAAGCTGTAGAAAGTAATTCATCTTCTAACGTTAAAATTAAATTGGTAGATCTTAAAAATAATAAAAGTTATGGCGGAGGAATATCTGAAGGCCTCAAAGCTGCCTCTGGCGATTATATCGGGTGGGCTCACGCTGATTTGCAAACACCGCTAAAAGACTTTTTAAAACTTTTTGAGGAAATAAAAGGTAAAAAAAATATTTTAGGAAAAGGATTTAGAACAAATAATAGGGGGTTTGACGGAATTATAAGTAGATTTCATGAAACTCTTGCATCATTAATTTTGGGTTTTAAGATGAGAGAAATTAACGCTCAACCTAAAATTTTTAATAAAGAGTTGATGAGCTATTTTAAAAAAATGCCAGAGAAATGGGGAACACTTGACACTTATATTGTTTACACTTGTCTTGTGAATAAAATTGAGATTAAAACAATTGATGTTTTATTTAACACTAGAAAATACGGTGACTCAAAGTGGAAAAATAATTTTAAAACTTTTATAACTCATATATTTGTCAACATAATATATTTATTTGAATTAAGATTTTCAAAAAAAGAAAAATAAAATGATAACAATAAGACAAAAATTTTCACTTCGATCATAATCCAGCTATTTTGACACCATGAAGCACTGAAGTTGTCATTTCATTTAAATTCTTTTGTGTGTTATGGCAGAATATTTATCATTTTTTGGACCCGGTATTTTGACGCAAACGATGTGCGTAGTTAATATAAATTTTGGATCTGCAACTTCTCTTTTATTCAATATAAATATATCGTCTTTTTTTAAAATCTTATTTCTTATTTTCATTTTACCCTTCACAATCAAGTTTATTTCAATAGATTTTTTGTGATAATGGAAAGGCCATTTTTCATTTTTTTTATGTACTTTATAAGACACTTCAAATTTTGAAGTCTTCATGGCAGTTGGGAAAAAATTTCCTATATACCAGCCACCTTTCATTTTTTTAAAATTATATAGTTTCATATCTACTTATTTTACTAATTAAATATTTTTTATTTAAATCTTTTACGGTATCTACTTTAACTGTTTTTGCACTTGATCTTTTTGCTGATAGCAAACCTACCTCAGAATCCTCAAATATTAAACAATTTTCTTTTTTTAGACAAAGTTTTTTCATTGCATAAATATACGGTTCCGGACTTGGCTTTGGTTTTATCTTATTTTGATTGGTTACTATTACAGAAAAAAATTTATTTATTTTCATTTTTTTTAAGATAAAAAGAGTAGTTTTTAGGTTTGCATTAGTTACAAGTGCACACTTATAGTTGTTTTTTTTTAAATAAATAAAAATATTATAAATTTCCTTTGAAAAAATTTTTCTCTTCATAATTTCTCTTTCAAAAATTTTTTTTTTGCTTATATAAATATTTTTTAATTGATTTTTTTTTAAATAATTTGCTTCACTAAAGATTTTTAATTTTTCTTTTGTCGTAATTGTTTGCTTTAATATTGATTTTATATGATTATTTACTTTCATATAAGGACTCAAAGCTTTAGCAGTTGAGTCAATTTGCAATTGTTTGGTGTCAATTAGCACACCATCTAAATCAAATAATATTCCTTTTATCATTTTTAAACTTAGTTTTAAATAAATAATAATCCTTAGGTATCCCAATTAAAAAATAGTTTTTTGGTTTTAATAAGTAGCTAGCTATTTTCATTTTTTTTTCTAATAAAAAATTATAAGTTTCGGAAACATATGGTTCAGTATTTAATTTTTCATTTTTTATTTTTTTTATTAATTTTTTTGCAGATGAAAAAAAAAAGCTTGTTTTTTTCCAGTAGTGAATTCCAATTAAAGCATTATTTGAAATTACTTTTTTTTCCGCGATTTTTACCACAAGATTGTTATTAACTTTTGCAAAACTATTTTTTTTATTTTTAGACTTATAGGTTACAACTCCACCATCATAATTTTTTTTTTTCATTAATTTCAAAAATTTATCTGATCTCCAATCCATATATTGATCGCAATTAGAGGTTAATAGAGGTATATTTTGTGATATATTTCTAACTTTTAACAATGTTTCCACTGCACCAGAAGTTTTTTTTTTTAAATATACTATTTTTTTTATGTCTGTGTATTTGAGAAGAATTTTTTTAAGCTGGATGTTAAAATTATTATTCTTATATTTTCTTGCGACAAAATAAAAATTTGCATTTTTTATATCTAGAGTTTCAATTGCAATTTCTATTAGTGTTTTATTAAAAACCTTTATTAAGGGTTTGGGTTTTTTAAAACCAGCCTCCTTGAATCTTCTTCCTTCACCGGCCATTGGAATAATAATATTAATTTTTTGCATCTTTGACTTTGTTTAGATATCTTTCTGTATAATCTGTACAAAGGCCGTCGAAAAATTTTACATCTATATTATGCAGTTCTGGCAAACAAATTATTGAACGTTTAGATGGAACTTTGCAAGTAGGATGACACCAAACCCATCCTTTAGAAGTAATTGTTACTTTATCCTCTTCGTGCCAAAAAAAATTTACATCTATTTTTTGAAGAGCAGAAATGACCTCAATATTTTTTGCATGACACCATAATCCATTTTTTTTTAAAAATTCAATATTCACGTTGTAATGCTTATCATTTTTAAAATCATGACATAGTGTAAAAATTCCAGATTGATACCAGACATCTATTTCGCATTCATAACCTAGTTTTAGTGCTTCTTCTATTTTTTTGGACTATTCTCAGTTTCAGATTCTGGTCCGTTTAAATTTCCTCTATGAGAAATAATTTTCATCTAATAACACCTAAGTTAACAATAGTTATAAAGTTCATTGAAATACTATTTTAATATATTAAAATGTTTGATAATTAAAGATTAAATTATTTGTGAGGGCCTGTAGCTCAGCTGGTTAGAGCAGTACACTCATAATGTATTGGTCCCAGGTTCGAATCCTGGCGGGCCCACCAATTACTCAACCACGATCCCAATAAACCACAAACTTATAACTATGTACCAAATCATATTTTATTGATTTATAAATTCTTCTAGTTTTGAAAAAAGTGCGTTGATGTCGTTATCGTTGGAACTAAGTATTGAAGAAAATTCTTCTTTTTGTGTTCTTGCCAATTTTAGACCTTCTACTATAAGATCTCTTATAAGAGGTTTATTTGGATCTTTAGTATAAATCCTCCAATCAATTTTTACTTCTGGTTTTTTATCTGTCGAAAGCAAAAGTGTATTAACAATTGTGTACTTTTCGTCTAAAACTTCAGCAGATAGAACAGTTATTTTAGGATCTGAATAATCAGTTAATCTTGAAGTAAAACTTTTTAAAAAATATTTTTGGAATATCTTCTCATACTTTTCAAGCTCTTCCGGAGTGAGTTCTTTTCTCTTACTTCCTAAAGTATAATAACCTATACCTTTTATATCTACAGTTTTTAAAGCTATATCAGATAATTTTTTTGCTTTTTCCTCTTTGGAGATGTTACTGTTTAAAACGATTTTAGCTTCATCAACTATCTCAGATATAAATTGTTTAGGATCACTGCTGTAAGCAAAACTACAAACTTGTAAGATAAACCAGGTCAAAACAGACCCAGATAAAAGTAAAAAACTTTTGCGCATACTTATTATTGACTATCTATTTCTTCCCAGTCACTATCATCTTGAGATTTACTAGATACATCTTCATTAGATATTTTTTGTAATCTATTTTGTAAGTATAAACTCTTTACAGAAGCATAAAAATCAATTGAGTTTTTCTCTAAACTATCAATTGACTCTATATTTTTGGATCTAAAATCTACACCATCAGTTCCTTTGTAATACCAATAGTTATGCTCGGAATAAGAACGGTCCATTACTTCTGTGTTATGGGTTATTTGATAAACCGGATCCAAAAAAGTATTTCCTAAAAGGCCCACCGCATCTCTAGCAGTAGTGGGTCCTAATAAAGGTAAAACAAAGTAACAACCGCTACCTGATCCCCAAATAGCCAAAGTTTGTCCAAAATCTTCTCTAGATTTTTTTTCAAATCCCATTTTTTCTGCTGGGTCAAGAAATCCTAGTATTCCAACAGTTGAGTTTATAGCAAATCTTCCTGCTGTATTTCCCGCAAGTTGCCAGTCACCTTGAAGCAAGTTATTAGACAAAGTTAAAAGCGATCGCAAATTTTCAACAGCATTACTTGTTCCTAAACGGATTGGCATTGGTAGAGCTCTGTATCCTTTAGCAATTGGTTTAAATATTGCTTTATCTAAGCCCATGTTAACTTTAAATATTCCACGGCTTACACCTTCAAAGCATTCATTTGCAGTATACTTTTCGCTGGCATACGCGTTTGAAATAATCAAAAAATTACCAATCACTAGTGCCAAAAACAGATTTTTTATACGTTTAAGCAACATTTTTTTATGCTATACATAATTTTTATGGAAATTACCAAGATTTATTCGCCAAACCATAATAATAAAAAGCGCAGTAACAAAAGTATAACATTAATAATTATTCATTATACTGGAATGCAATCAGAACGCGAATCCTTGAAAAGATTAACAAATCTAAGGTCTAAGGTTAGCTCACATTATTTAATCAATAGGAACGGAAAAATTTTTAAATTGGTAGAGGAATTTCATGTTGCCTGGCATGCAGGAAAATCTATGTGGAAAAAGTATAAGAATTTAAATGAAAATTCTATCGGTATAGAGTTAGTAAATAAGGGACACAGGTATGGATATCAAAATTTTACAAAAAAACAAACAAATGCACTTTTAAAACTCTGCAAAAAATTAAAAAGAAAATACAAAATAAAAAACAAATCTATTCTTGGTCACTCAGATGTTGCCCCTTTAAGAAAAATTGATCCAGGAGAAAAATTTCCCTGGCAATATTTATCATCAAAAGGCATTGGTTTTTATCCTAAAAAATCGTTAACTAAAAAAAACTTTAATAAAAAAGACATTAGCATGAAATTTATTAGAAACCTTTACACAATTGGTTATCGATATTTAAATGCAAAATCGAAGAAAAAAATAATAGAAAATTTTCAGAGAAGATATCGGCAGACTTTAATTAACGGAGCAATAGATGCTGAAACCTACAAAATAAGCGAGTTTTTGGCAAAAAAAGCAGATATTTCTTGATTTTTTTAAAATAAACTTTATAGCAATAATTGCTAGGCAATTGGATTGTCGCTGTATTAATCTACAGAGGAAAGTCCGGGCTCTTAAAGGTACAGTGCCAGTTAACGGCTGGCGAGGGTGACCTTAGGGATAGTGCCACAGAGAATATACCGCCTAATCAAGGTAAGGGTGAAAAGGTGCGGTAAG
>MDTE01049690.1_pt1 | contig 20007 bp, 19 predicted proteins | sample 811231 | NCBI WGS metagenome assembly MDTE01 (sample SAMN05326651, study PRJNA326480) | marine metagenome | isolation source: seawater | place: Indian Ocean: Red Sea | collected 2010 | reverse complement strand
TCCCATCGAATTCTAATGAAACAGGATCAACTGCGGGCATAATAGTTTGTATAACTTCTCCTTGCAAATTAAGCCTTTCAACCGTATTTTCAAAATAATTAGCTACCCATAAATTTTCCCCATCAAACTCCATTGCATATGGACCTGGCATTTCGCCTCCACCTACCGGGTACTCTGCTAATGTCTCTCCTGTATCTCTCGATATTTTAGATATGTAGTTAGACATTCCATTCGCAACCCAAATATCTTCTCCGTCTCTAAATATGCCGCCAGGTGATTCGCCTGTAGCATGAACCCCGACAATTTCACCATTTAGGTTTAATTTAGTTACTATTGGCTCTGTGAAATGAGCCACCCAAATGAATTCTCCATCAAAGGTTAGTTTTATTGGTTCTCCTTGAACTTCATATGTCCCAATAGTTTTTCCTTCCAAATCTACTTTAGAAATTATTGAATCTTCGTAGTGTGCAATCCATATATGAGTTCCATCAAATTCAATATCCACCGATCTTCCTTTAACTGCATATGGAACAGCTTTGACATTGTTATCAGGAATGATTTCTGATTTGGGGCTAGTGTTAGTAGTAAGTGGTTTTTCTGTTTTTGGTGTTTCATTCTCGCTAGAAGAGCATCCGAATGCGATTAAACATAAAACAGTAATAAAGAGTGTTAATGTGTTTTTTTTCAACATAAAATCTTACTTGCCTTTTTTGGGTATTGTTAAGAATTTTTGATAAACTATCAAATTATATCTTAACATGAAGAATCACTTAGTTTAATAAAATAAACAAAGAGATAATTGTATTAGGAGCGATTTAATGAAGAAAATACTTATTTCATTTTTATTAATTTTTACGTCTTTGATGATAGTAGCTTGCGGAGGAGGCTCAGACTCGTCTTCTAGCGACTCGTCTAGTGCAGCAGTTATTTTTGAACAGATTGAAGATAGTGGCAGTATCTACTCGCTAGATGATTTTATTGCAATAGGATATAAAAAAGGCAAGTCTGTAAAAGAAGACAAACTAATGGATGGCATGACTAATGCATATTGGGGTTTTTGGAAGGTCCCATATAAGGATTGGTCAGGAAAAGACATGATTGACTATGAGTTAAGGTTCTATGCTTCTCATTCTGATGCAGTAAGTATGGGGGAAAAATCTGCCGACCTAAGAACTGGAGAAAATGCACAAATTAGAAAGAAGACTACAAATGACCCTAAAGCAGTTCATCCTATAGGAGCAGATTGGCAAGAATTACTTAAAGAGGCAAGAGAATGCCAAGGTGATGGAGGGCATCATACTGGAGCATGTATTATCCCAAAATATGCTGACTATAAAATATTTGGAAATGTAATTATTTTGGGGCAAGGTGCTGACTTAGAAGAATCTCATAAAAACATTAATTTAATTGTAGATGGTTTAAAAGGGGTAATAACTGAGTAATTCACACTCCAAAACTAACTTATTTCTAATCTTCCAAATCCTATTATTTGTTTTTATTTTTTCATGTTCCTCTGATAATGCTCAATCAGAGGCAGATCTCATTGAACAAGCTTTTCCTGAAATTACTAATAATGGAAATAATTTAAGCATACAAGATTTTAAGTCTGTAGGATTTAAGTCGCTCAGAGAGTACAAGAGCGTTGAAGAAATCCCTCCACTTTCCGCTGCTTTTCATGGAATATATAAAAAGATGGATTATGAACTTAGGTTTTATTCCAATCATCAGGAAGCTATAGGAAAAGGTTCAGATGACGCTAAATTGGTAACTGGTAAAAATGGCATAGTAACAGGTGATGTTCCTTGGGAAGACGGAGAAAAAGATAGGAGAAGGTGTAGCAGACCTCCGGGTCAACCGCATTCAGGATGTAATTACACTTCAAAATATGGAGATTTCGTAGTATTTAATAATGTTATAGTAATGTGCGAAGGAAAAGACGAACTTGAATCTAGAAATACGTGTTCAAATTTACTTTCATTGCTAATTACTACGCCATAACCTGTCCACCATCACACTGAATCGTCTGTCCTGTAATATTTTTTGCATCTTCAGAAGCAAGAAAAGCTGCCAAAGCCCCAATATCTTCAGGTGTTTGAGCTCTACCAAGAGGCATAACCTGACCTAGTGCTTCTTTTGAAAAAAGATCTGTTGTGGTGTCTCCAAGTTTTTTTCTGTTCTCTACCCACTCTTTATGGAAGTTTGTGAGTATTCTTCCAGGAGCTATAGCATTAACATTAATATTCTTTGGGCCAAATTCTCTTGCTAAAGCCTGTGTATAGGCAATTACAGCCATTTTTGTAGTTGCATAGTATGAAGTAGTGTATTTTGCTGCCCTAGCTGCAACAGAAGAGATATTAATAATTTTTCCAGACTGTTTTTCAATCATATGTGGTAAGACTGCCTCTGTCACCCTGTGCAATCCTTTAACATTAACTTCCCATGTAAAATCCCAATCTTCGTCTCTCCAAACTGTCCCTGTAGATCCAGGAGCCCCAGCCACTCCAGCATTATTTACTAATATATCTACATCAGAAAACTCTAAAGCTTCATTTATTCCATTTTCAACTTGGGATTGGTCTGTAACATTCATTTCAATATACAAGTATTTAATATCGTATTTACTTGCCAGATCACTTATTGCTGATTTATTCCTGTCATCTATATCAGTAATAATTAAATTTGCCCCTTGTTGAGCCATTTTAGTAGATATGCCAAAACCCAAACCTTGACCACCACCAGTAATAATTGCGGTTTTTCCAGATAAATCTGCTAACAAAACTTTCTCCTTACAAATATATAGAAAGTTAGTTTATTCGAATCGAAGAGTTAAATAAAGAAAGAGCCCAACAATGTGGGCTCTTTCTAAAAACTATTTCTAGTTATTTTTACTGAACAGCAGTTAGTTTGTGAAGCACTAGACCCCATGTAAGGTGCCAAGAAGCTTCGTTTACATAACTGTCTTGCTTAGGACCTCGGTCAACAGGCCATCCATCCCAATACTCTCTGCTCATCACAATTCTGTGGTAGAACTCAAGAATTGGCACGTCTGGAAGTTCTTCGATCCAAATTTCCATAGCGTCATGGTAGTAGTCCATGATTGTGTCAGTTTCATCTGGGTGAGTCTGAGCGATCTTATCAGTAAGTTCGTCCCATGTAGCATTCTCCCAGTGGTAGAAGTTAACTTGGTGACCACCTGGAATGTTCACAGATGAACTCTGGTAAAGCTTCATAGTAAAGTAAGGGTCTCTTACTGAACCACCGTGTCCAAACATTAGACACTCGAAGTTACCTTCAGCCATTCTAGATGAAGCATCTGGCGGCTGGATGTAGCTAGCATTGATTCCACCTTTTCTTAACTGCTCAGCAGTTAGAGGTCCAAGGTCAACCCATGGGCTAAATCCAATAATTTCACAGTTAATCATTTCGCCGTCTTTTTCCCACATTCCATCGGAATTCTTAGCGTATCCCTTGTCAGTGAAGATAGCGGCAGCCTTGTCAGGCGCATACAAAGTAGTGTCTCTGTCACCTACTAGTAGGTCAGCAACACCATCAAAGTATTTCTGTAGAGGAGGGTACTGTGGCATAGTCAACGGGTTAAGAGCCGCTGCTCCGTCGTAACCTACTCTTGAAAGCTCTTTTCTGTCAAGCAAGTAACTCATTGCCCATCGGATGTCTTTGTCATCATATGGTCCGTATTTACCTGAGTTGTTAAACGCAAGCGATACTGGCCACCAGTCAACATATCCGTATGGAGACTCTTGTTCAGAGTGAGTTAGAAGCTTAGAGTTTTGAGACAAAGTCTCTTTAATAGTTTTAGGAGTAGTCATTGCAGCATAGTCCACATCACCCTTAATTAGAGCTTGTGCAGTAGTCTGCTGGTCTCCTGTACCTGGTAAGTAGATAATTCTTTCTACTTCAGGAAGTACACCATAACCTTTAAGGTCTGACTTTCCTTCACCCCACCAAGAATCAGCTCGGTCGAATACTTTTTGTTCAGGTGTTCCTGCTACTATTCTCCAAGGTCCTGTAGTTACTGGAAGTCCAGCATCTACATCAAAAGCCTTGAATGTAGTCCAGTCCTGGCCGTTATAAATGTGCTCAGGAACCATGTAAACACCAATATCGAACTTGTATGTCAACAAGAACATAAATCTTGGGTCTGGTCTAGTTAGTGTCACCTTAACAGTGTGGCTGTCTACTTTAGTAGCAGTATCCATCACTGCATCGATGTCAGTACCCCATCGCACTTCTTCTGCATAGTCCTTCAAAGTGTTAAGGGTGTATACAACGTCATCCGCGTTGAATTCTTCACCATCACTCCAGTTAACTCCCTTTCGGAGGTTAATTGTAAGTTCAGTGAAGTCACCGTTCCAATCCCAGCTTGTTGCCAACCAAGGAATTGTCTCATCAGCGAAAGCACTGAAGAAAGCTAGAGGTTCATAAATAATGTTTGGACCTCTTTGGTGGTTAGCACCAATTGCATACGGGTTCCACAATTCATGGTCTGTGTGTCGACCTTCAGAACCTCCTTGGAAGGTTATGAAAGTTTTTGCACGGTCCACTGATTTGAGTCCACCCGAGCTAGAACTGGCAGATTCCTCTTTTTTCGCTGGTGGTTGAGTGCTCTTTTCAAGAATCTTAACTTCTGACTTAGACTCAGAAGAAGATGATGTTGATGAAGATGCAGTTTCTGCATCATCGTCTCCACCACAAGCAACCATAACAAGAGAAAGAGACATCAATACGGCAAGCATTAATGATAGAAGTTTTCGACTCATCTACCTATTCTCCTTTATGAACGGGCAGTTGCCCGTACGTAGTTTTTAAAAACCACCTTAATAAATTAGTCAGGTTCAAGTTGAAAAATAACAAAATCACAACTCACACCAATTAAGATGATTATGGAATAATACCACAATTTTTAAAAATGCAATAATTTGAGAAACAGACTAGAAACATTTTTGAAACAAACACTTGTAAAAGGTATCAATCAGGGTTATATTTACTAAGTTATTCTGTTATGAATATATTTCAGGCTTTATATTATATATATACTAAAAATTTGAATAAACTATTTAAGGGAAATTAAATTATGACCTTTCGGGATATTTTAGCTAGCATTTATACAAATTACATTTTTAGAAGATTTTTGTTTTTTTTACTCATTATTTGGATAGCCAGTACAGCAATATTTTTAATACCAAGACTATCGGGTCAAGATCCTGTAAAAGAGAAGTTGTTGCTAGAAGCCCAAAGAGGTGGACATATGCAGGCAGGTCTAGAGGAGATGGCAGCTGAGTATTCTAGAAAATTTGGCTTAGATAAGCCATTATTAGTTCAGTATGGTAACTATATGGCAGATCTGTTCAGATTTGATTTTGGGCCATCAATTGCTTACTTCCCCAAGTCTGTTAATTCATTAATTGGCGATTCCGTAATATGGACATTTGGATTGCTAGCAGTTTGTACATTTATTGCATTCTTTGTAGGGACGATTGCTGGCGCCTTATTGGGTTGGCCTAAGTCCCCTAATTTCCTTCAATACATATTCATGCCTATACTTACGTTGGCCGCAATACCTTATTATCTACTTGCCCTTGTATTGATTTATATTTTTGCATTCAATCTTGACTGGTTTCCGCTTTTTGGTGGATATGCAGTGGCCACATTACCAGAGTGGAGTTTTAATTTCGCATGGGATGTAGTTCATCATGCTGTATTACCTGCATCCTCAATTGTTCTTGCTTCATTAGGTTTTTGGGCTCTTGGGATGAGAGGAATGATGGTTACCAATCAGGGTGAAGACTTTATGATTGCTGCCGAAGCAAAAGGATTAAGAAGTATAAGGCTATTCTTTAACTATGCAGTTAGAAATGCAGTTCTTCCTCAAACTACAGCATTGGCCCTATCACTTGGTACAGTGTTCACTGGATCTGTGTTAGTAGAAGTTATTTTTAGATATCCAGGGCTTGGTAATACACTTTATCAGGCAATTAAGTTGAACGATTTCTTTGTTATTAGAGGTATGATATTTATTGTGATTGTGACCTTAGGGCTAGCTACTTTCATTATAGACGTAACATACCCTCTATTGGACCCAAGAGTTAGTTACAAGAAAGGAAGTTAATAATGACGACAGCCACTACTGATGCAAGTGCAGATTTAACAAAAAAGACTTTCAGAAGAAGACTGGAAGACTTTGGTAGATATATCAGGAGAAATCCGTCTCTAGGTGTGGGGATAGCATTGCTAGCTTCCCTTTTACTATTCGTAATAATTGGATATGCAACTTATGAAGTTGAAAGATTTAGGCCATTAAGTGGTGGGCCAGATTTGGCGCCATTTGAGCCTGATCCATATAACCCAGGCACAAGAGATGGAGGATATATATTAGGAACAGATAGGCAGGGCAGGGATGTAATGTCAGTTATGATTGCTGGAATACCTCTAACTTTGCAGATAGGTTTGATAGCAGGGTTGATTGGCATTAGCGTTGGAACTATTCTTGCGTTTGTTGCTGCTTATTACGGAGGATGGGTTGATCAGGTTATTAGTACAATAGTAGACGTAGGATTGACCATACCTGGAATCCTAATCCTAATCGTTATTGCTGTAAATATACAAAGTGGATTAAGTGTTCAGCAGATGGGTCTGGCAGTATCGGCAGTTGCTTGGGTTTGGCCTGCGAGAACAATTAGGGCTCAAGTTCTTGTAATGAGGGAGCAGTTATATGTTGAAATAGCAAGGTTGAGTGGCACTAGCGGATTCTCGATTATGTTCAAAGAAATGTTGCCGAATTTAGCTCCGTATATCGGTGCTTCTTTAGTTGGATCTGTAGCTTCAGCAATTTTAGCATCTGTAGGTCTTGAGGCGCTTGGTTTAGGACCTTTTGATAGCCCAACTCTTGGAATGACAATTTACTGGAATATTCAGTTTTCGTCTATTCTTCACGGAATGTGGTGGTGGTTCGGTCCGCCTATATTAGTACTAGCAATGATATTTGTTGGTTTATTTTTGATAACTGCAGGTTTGGATGAATGGTCAAACCCTAGATTAAGGAAAAGAGTATGACAACTGCTAAAAAAGTTGCGTCTAAATCCTCTAAGTCTGAATTAGGAATAGACGTAAAAGATCTAAAGGTTCATTATGACACTCCTGATGGAGTTGTTAAGGCTGTTGATGGAGTTAGTTTTTCATTAAGGCAAGGCGAAAGAATGGCGCTAGTAGGTGAATCTGGAAGTGGTAAAAGTACATTGGCGATGGCTTTAATGAGGCTTACCAGAGCCCCAGGAAGAATTGCTGGTGGCCAAGTATATGTTGGCGGTAGAGATATGCTGGATTTGGATGAAGAAGAGATGAGACTTCAGAGATTAAATGAAGTTGCCTTAGTGCCTCAAGGAGCTATGAATTCATTGAATCCTGTTATGAAAATAAAGAATCAATTACTTGATGGATTATATGACCATCAAACAGAAGGCGATCAAAAAATGTCTAAGGAGGAGCAAGTTGAAATCGTTGAAAAGCTTTTGACGGCTGTTGATTTAGCGCCTTCAGTTGCTGAAATGTATCCTCACGAATTGAGCGGAGGAATGAAGCAGAGAGTGGCAATAGCAATAGCAACTTCAATGGAGCCAAGAGTAATAGTTGCAGACGAACCTACAAGTGCATTGGATGTAGTTGTGCAAAGAAATGTTATGCAGACTCTAGGAAGGCTGCAAGAAGGTTTGCATGCATCTATTATATTAATAGGTCATGACATGGGCTTAGTCGCTCAGTTTTCTGACCATGTTGGGGTTATGTACGCTGGAAGACTGGTTGAGGTTGGTCCTGTGAAAACAGTATTTAAATCGCCAAAGCATCCATATACAAGGCTTCTAATAAAGAGCCTGCCTACATTAAGCAACAAGAAAGATTTCATAGGAATCCCAGGACTTCCTGCGACCCTTTTAAATCTTCCTGAAGGTTGTGCTTTTTGCTTACGAATTGGACAAACCAACCCTGAAAAGATTCCGTGGGTTAATGTAGCAAAAGACCACTTTATTCAAGATTGTAAAAAATGTTCTAGTTACGGGAAATAATTAATTAGGAGAAAAAATGCCAGCAGTATTAGAAGCAAAAAATGTAACAAAAGTATTCGGAGGAGGATTTCTTAGCCGAGAAGAAGAAAATGTTGCAGTAAATGATATTTCTATGAGTTTAGATCAGAAAAAACCAAAGATTGTAGCTGTTGCTGGTGAATCAGGTAGCGGAAAGACAACATTGGCTAGATTATTGTTAGGAATTGCTGATCCAACAAGTGGGTCAGTGGAGTATGATGGAAAAGACCTAAAAGAAATCTCTAGAGCAGAAAGAAGAAAATTCAGGAGAGAGGTTCAACCTATATTCCAAGATCCTTATGGTTCTTATAATCCTTTTTACAAAGTTGATCATGTCCTATTTAGTCCTGTTAAAAATTTTAAAATGGCAGAAAATAGAGATGAGGCTGTTCATATGGTCAACCAAGCTTTAGAAATGGTAGGTTTGGTTCCTGCAGAAACATTAGGCAGACTTCCTCATCAGTTAAGTGGTGGGCAAAGGCAGAGAGTTATGGTTGCTAGGGCCCTCCTGTTAAAGCCAAGGGTTATATTGGCTGATGAGCCTGTATCTGCTGTTGATGCATCATTGCGAGCGACAATTTTAGATGCTGTTTCTAGATTAAATAAAGAATTGGGTATTGCTGTTGTTTATGTTACCCATGACTTAACTACTGCTTATCAGATTAGCGATGAAATTATGATTCTTTACAAAGGTAATTTGGTGGAGGCTGGTAATGTTGAAACGGTAATTAAAAAACCTGCCCATCCTTACACACAGTTGCTTATCGACTCTATACCTGAAGCCGATCCAAATAAAAGATGGGGAAAATTGGATATGAAAAAAACTCAGGAAAAAATTGTAACAGCACCTTCAGTGGGATGGAGAAAGTAATAACCAATACAAATTGGAACCAATCCTGCCTAATCACTAATAGTTTTTATTTCTAGTGGCTCCTCAAAACAAAAAAGCAGTTTTAGTTTTAGATATTGGCACATCATTTGTAAAAATTGGTTTATTTGATTTATCTGCAAACCCCATTAAAAATTGTCAGATAAAATTTGAGCATTGGATGACAATAAAGACGGATGGCACCTATACTTTTAGTGCCCTTGAATCTTCTAAAATTATTGAGAGAGGGCTTGATGAGTTACTTTTAAAAGCCGCCGAATATCAAATAGTCGCCTTTTCAACCGACACAATGGCTAGCACTATAGTTGGTCTTGATAAAAACTACGCCCCTTTAACAGATGTATTTACATATGCAGATACAAGGCCATATAAGCAACTTGCAAAACTTAAAGAAGGTGTTAATCAGAAACTTTTTTATGACGATACTGGATGCCCAATGCACACTTCTTATATCCCTTCAAGAATTATTTGGTTTAAAGAGAAATATCCAGATTTGGACAAAAAGATTCATATTTGGACTGATTTTTCTAATTACCTACTAAGAAAATGGATGCAGAAGAAAGATATTGATATAAGTTATTCAGTGGCTAGTTGGACAGGCCTACTAGATAGAAAAAAATTAACTTGGTATGCGCCTGGATTAAATTTTATTGGCTTAAAAGAGGATAATCTTCCTAATTTAAGTCCTTATACAAAAAATATAAAAGGGTTGAATAGAGAATACTCAAAAAGATGGCCTAGTTTATCTAATGTGCCATTTTTTTTACCAGTAGGTGACGGAGCTTCATCTAATATAGGAGTTGGGTGCAATTCCGAAAACAAGATAGCCTTATCTATTGGAACAACTGGAGCGCTAAGAGTACTAACTAATAAAACAAAAATTAATATTCCTCAGGGGTTATGGAATTATAGGTTAGGGGAAAATCATAGTTTGCTAGGAGGTGCTTTTTCAGAAGGTGGTAATGTGGGGTTATGGTTAAAAAAATTAATGAATATTCAATTAGATTCAGATGAAAATTTAAATGAAGAAATTAGCACAAATGAATCTAGCCTAGAGTTGGAAAATATTCTATTAAGGTCTAAGCCTGATGCTCATGGTTTAACTGTTTTGCCTTTTTTGGCAGGGGAAAGAGCTGTAGGATGGGCTGAAAATGCTACAGGTACATTAACAGGACTTAGATTATCTACAACCAAGCCAGAAATTTATCAGGCTTTTCTAGAATCTATAGCATATAGATTTGGTTTAGTTTCAAAAAGACTAATGACTTTGCTTCAAGAAGAATGTTCAGTAATTGCCTCCGGAGGAGCAGTTCAATCTTCAAAATATTGGCTTCAAATGCTATCAGATGTTTTAGGTATGCGGGTTGGTGTATCAAATGTGCAAGAGGATACAGGCAGAGGAACTGCAATTTTAGCATTAAATGCTATGGGTATATCAAGTTCGTTTAATGATTTTAAATTTGAGGTAACCAAATTTTATGAGCCAAATGAAAAAAACATGATCATATATCAGAATGCAATGAACAGGCAGGAAGAACTTTATTCAAAAATTTTCAGTTAACTTTTTTTATAGAATGACCACCAAATTGATTCCGAAGTGAAGCCAATATCTTGAATCCAAAAGAATCATTATTTCTTGAGTAGAATCTTGAATAAAGAGAGGATGTTATTGCATGTGTTGGCACATCTAGGTCTATCCCTTCTTTTATAGTCCATCTGCCTTCTCCTGAATCTTCAACATAAGGCGCAACACTTGATAACTCTGAATCTTCTTCTAAAGCGTTATTTAATAAATCTAAAAGCCATGATCTTACAACACTCCCATGTTGCCACAGGGATGTTATTTGAGCTAAATTAAGATTAAATTCCTTCTTTTCATGCAATATTTCAATTCCTTCTGCCATTGACTGCATCATTCCGTATTCAATTCCATTGTGTATCATTTTTACAAAGTGACCAGAACCACTTGGCCCCATATATCCGTAACCTTTTCCGTCAGTTGAAAGCGATTCAAAAATACTTTCGCAGTATTCATAAGCATCTTTATCTCCTCCTATCATCAAGCAATATCCCTCTTTTTCACCCCATATTCCTCCGCTGGTACCGGAGTCTATAAGATAAATATTTTTTTTTGATAGCTCTGAAGATGTTTTAACTGACTCTTTGTAAAAAGAATTTCCTCCATCTATAATTATGTCATTCTTATCTAATATTGAACTTAATTCATTTATAGTGGATTTTGTTGGCTCTCCAGAAGGAACCATAACCCATATTATTTTCCTAGAATTATTTCTGAATTTGCCTGGTATTTCATTTAGAGATTTTAATTCTTCTATTTGATTACTTTTATATTTTTTAGTATCCCAACTTGAATCATAACCAAAACAGTATGTCCATTTTTCATAAGCCTTTTTGATATACCTAGCCCCATCTTTCCTAGCCCTATTACTGCAATTTCCACTATTCCTCCTTTATTTTATTTATAACATTTTTAAAAGGATCCTTGTTGTTTGAATCAATGTTAACTAAATAAGTGTTTATCTCAAGATCCTTTAAAGCATCAAGGTCTCCTAGCATTTGAGCTTTAAATGTATCGCTTAAATCTTTGTAGTTATTTTTTTCGCTATATGAATTAATTAAGTTTTCGTCATAAAAAAATATGGACCACACATCTTTTGGTCCACCTTTTTGTAGTTGGCCAACTGAATGCAAGTATCGTGGCCCAAACCCTGCAACTACTTTTATGCCATGATATGAACTTAATTTTTCTTTCAACTTATTCAATGAAGTATTAATATTTTTTGTTTCATTTATATATAAATTTATGTATAAAACTCGATTTGTTTCATTTTCATTTATCATATTATTTATATCAGATCTAGAATAAGGAATTGTAACCTTTCTCATATCTTTATATTTTTTAAGTATATTTTTAGTGTTTAGTTTAGATCTTTCCACGTCAGGTTCATCAAATGGAAAAATAGACATGTGTTTGCATAATATTGATATTGATGCCTGCCATATAAACATGTCTTCGAAAATTGTATTTTTATCGAAACTAATTACTAGTTCATCTGCTCTAGTACTAGTATATTTTTTTTGATCCTTGCTATTTATCAATATTTTAGGACAACCAATATCAATATCATTATTAATTATTGGGGTTATACCTTTTCCGTCTTTGCCAGTTGATTCGGCAATTATTTGCTCTAACCAAATACCCATTTGACTTATTTCTTCAGGTATTTTTAAGTTTAAAATACCGTTATGATTTTCGTAAGAATCTATTAATATAGAAGTAAGGAGGGAACATTTTTTTATAACTTGATTTGAATCCCAAAGATAATTATTTTTAAATGAAGTTAATATCTCATTCATAAACGTCGCAGGAAAAATTCCAAATGCTGTGGCCGAAGAAAATCTTCCTCCTATATTTTTTGGAGTATTTATTATTTGAAAAAAATTATTTTTAAGGGCAAACTTTTCTAAAGAATTTTTAGCATCAGTTAGCACAATAAACCTATCGCCAAAATCAAATTTTCCTTTTTGGGTGAGTTCTTTGGTGAAAAAATTCATTAATTTATTTGTTTCTAATGTTGTTCCAGATTTGCTCATAAAAACAAATAGGGTCTTGAGTATATCTATTTTTTCTCGAACTGATGAAACATCTCTAGGGTTTGTGCTGTCCAAGAAAATAAGTTGATACTTACTCTTCAAAGATATTTGATTTAGCACTTTTCCAGTTTGAATACTGCCGCCCATTCCAATAAATACAACTGAAGAAGGGTTTAGGTGGCTGACTGCCCGATCAAAGGCATTTTTGCACAATTTTATTGATTCCTCTATGAGCGTTGGAGTTTCAACCCAGCCCAACCTTTCTTGGTAAGAAAGAGAGTGCTCTATCCAGATATTTTTTGACCCATGAAGCCTAAATAAGTCCTTTTCAATATCATTGAGCAAGATAGGGTCATTATGCTGTAGGCTATAATCTGACATGCCTTATGAATGATGAGTAATTTTATTTTTTATTTCATTCAAAAGACCATCAAAAGCTTCTTCAAAAAGCCTTATGCCGTCACTCAATAATTCATCAGTAATATTTTCTAATTCGTCATCACTAAGGACATTTTTAATAATTCCTTCGTGATATTTAGTGTCTGAATTAAGCAAATCTTTGTATTGGACATTATTTGAGGTAATTTCTTCATATACATTTTCTGGAACTGTGTTTACGGTTTCGGATCCTGTAAGTTCGCTAACATAGAGAAGTTTTTGATAGTTTGGGTTTTTAACCGAAGTAGAAGCCCAAAGAAGTCTCTGTTTATTAGCACCTTCCTTTTCTAATTGACCAAAAGACTCCCTAGAGAATATATTTTTATAATCTTGGTAAGCAAGAATTGCGTTTGAGATAGCAACTTTACCTTGAGATTTTTCATCAATAACTTTATCTGCAGATGTGTCTATTCTGCTAATAAAAAAAGAAGCTACAGAATTTACTTTTTTCATTTGATCTGGAGATAACTTATTTAGCCCATTTATATATGCCTTTGCTGCCTTTCTATACATAGATCTTGAAAACAATAATGTCACATTAACATTTATTCCCAGACTAATTAGATGCTCTATTACAGGCATCCCATTTTTTGTGCCAGGGACCTTAATCATCACATTGGGTTGATTAATGGATTTATGAAGATAAATCCCTTCACTAATGCTCTTTTCAGTATCATTAGCAAATTTAGGATCTATTTCTATGCTTACAAATCCATCCTTGCCTTGAGTATTATTATGAATAGGCCTTAGTAATTCACAGGCATCTGATATGTCTTTTATAGATAAATTTTGGAAAATATTTTTTGCATTACCATCTAAATTAGTTAGAGATTTTATATCTTTGTCGTAAGTATTTTCAGAAGATAGTGCTTTTTGAAATATAGCAGGATTGGATGTAATACCTGAAATTCCTTCTGAAATCATGGAACTTAGTTTTCCAGAATTAATCATTCCCCTAGAAATAGAATCTAGCCAAATAGATTGGCCTAAGGCATTAATTTTTTGTATTTCTGAATTCACTTAGAGTTCTTCCGAATTTTCAATATTTATAACTTTGTTTAGCCTTCTAGTGTATTTTTCGTCAGTGAGGAACTTAGCATTTAAAAATTCTAATACTAAGTTTTCTACAATATTGTGATCTACAATTATAGCTCCAAGGCATAAGACATTCATATCATCATGCTCTACACCTTGCCTTGCTAAATATTCCGTGTGACATAATCCTGCCCTAACCCCTTTCACCTTATTTGCAGTTATTACTGCACCAATTCCGCTCATACAAGAAATAATCCCTCTATCTGCTTTTTTTTCTGCAACCATTTTTGCGACTGGGAAACAAAAATCAGGATAGTCATCAGTTGAATTAAATTCATACGCACCCATATCAATTACTTCATGATTTTGAGACTTTAAAAAAGTAATCAATTTGTCTTTTAGTTCAAATCCGCCATGATCGCCACCTATAGCTATTTTCATTAGAATACTACCTTTCCAGTATTTTTTTAGATACGTTGAGTATATTTTCTACTGAAAAGCCTTTTTTTTCTAGTACAATATTACCTGGAGCGGATGACCCGAATTCATCTATTCCAATTGATATGCCATTATCACCAATATATTTTTGCCATCCCAAAGTTGCCCCTGCCTCAACTGAAACTCTCTTTTTCATTTCAGGAGGAAGCACTATATTTTTATATTCATCTGACTGCATTTCAAATAATTCCCAGCAAGGCATAGAAACAACTCTTGAAGAGATATTTATTTTTTCTAACTCTTTTTGAACTTCTATGCATAACTGAACCTCAGATCCAGTTCCTATAAGTATAATGTCTTGAGTTTCCTCTGAATTTCCTGATAATACATAACCCCCTTTATTGGATTCAGAGGTATCATTTTTGGTCATGGTGGTAACATTTTGCCTAGTTAATGCAAATACAGAGGGCCTTTTGGTATTCTTTAAGGATTCCTCAAAGCAATTTATAGTTTCAAAATAATCTGCTGGCCTAAATACTAATAAATTGGGTATTAATCTAAGAGACATTAATTGGGAAACTGGTTGATGGGTTGGTCCATCTTCACCTAAACCGATTGAATCGTGAGTCAAGATATACAAAACTTGCAGTTCACTTAATGCAGAAAGCCTGATCGAGTTCCTCATATAATCAGAAAAAATTAGAAAAGTGCCTGCAAATGGAACAAATCCTGATAGCGCAAGGCCATTGCTTATCCCGCCCATCGCATGTTCTCTAACTCCATAATGCATATTTACCCCTGAAAAATTATCAGAATTAATAGAAGTGGAAGAGTTTATATAGGTTTTAGTTGATCCAGCTAAATCAGCAGAACCCCCAATAAATAAATTTGAATCTTCGCTTAACTTGTTTAGGATTACCCCTGATGAATCTCTAGTAGAGATATTTTCTTTTACGCTGGAAGATTTAAGTTCTAAGAAAGATTTTGAAAAATCAGTTTCCCCAAAATCGATTTTCTTATTATTTTTTAACTTCTCATAACTTGCAATCTTTTTATTTACAAATTCTTCAAAATATTTATATACATCATTTGGTATATCAAATGGATCATGGGCCCAATTTAATTCTTTTCTTGTTAATTTAACTTCCTCTTCGCCTAGCGCTTCACCATGAGCTTTCTCAGTTCCAGATTTATTAGGACTTCCGTGTCCAATTTCAGTCTTTAATATAATTAAAGTAGGTAAATCCGAGCTTTTAGCCAAAACTATGGACTCTGATATTTTATAAATATCTTCACCTTCAACATTTTCAATTACATTCCATCCGTAAGATTGAAATCGCTTAGCCACATCTTCTTTAAAAGCTAGATCTGTAGAGCCTTCAATAGAGATATTATTAGAATCATAAAAATATATAATATTGCCTAGCTTCAGAGTCCCTGCAATTGAAGCTGCCTCAGAAGATATGCCTTCCATAAGGTCTCCGTCAGAGACTATAGAATAAATTGTGTTGTCATTAACTTCTCCGGTTATGCTTTCTTTTCTTTTTGATGCTATTGCCATCCCAACTCCGTTTGCGAATCCTTGACCTAAAGGTCCAGTAGTAGCTTCGACCCCATCTGTTAGTCCATATTCTGGGTGACCAGGAGTTATACTTTCATATTGCCTGAAATTTTTTATATCGTTAATGGAAATTTTGTAGCCTGTTAAATGGAGTATTGAGTAAAGAAGGGCAGAAGCGTGGCCTGCAGATAAAATAAACTTATCACGATTTGTCCATTTAGGTTTGTTTGGATTAAACCTTAAGTGATCCCTCCACAATACAAATGTTAGTGGGGCTAGACTCATTGGTGCGCCAGGATGCCCAGAATTTGCTTTTTGAACCATATCAATCGATAAAAATCGGATTGCATTAATACATTTTTTTTCTATATCAGTAATTGTCATTGCCCAATTGTTCCTGTCTTTAGCAGATATAAAGATGTGGATGCAGTTATATATAGTAAAGAGTTATTTTCTCCTCCAAATGTACAATTTGCAACCCGCTCAGGAATATTTATGTGCCCAATAAAATCCCCAGAGTTTTCATATATATGAATTTTATGGCCATGGGGATCACAAATAAATAAATTTCCATCAACATCTGTTGTCATTCCGTCAGGAAAGCCTTCTTCTATATCGCAAAAAATGATTTCATTACTTAAATTGCCATTATTGTCTAAATCGTATCTTTTAACATGATGGGGCTTATTAAAATTTATATTTCCTGGTTCTGCTGCTCCGCTATCTGCCACGTAAAGATATTTTTCATCAGGAGAAAAAACTATTCCATTAGGCTTGTCAAAGTTGTCTAAAATTTTTGAAACTCTGCCATTATCATCTACTTTGTATACATGATTTCCTCCTATCTCGCTTTCAGATTTCTTTCCTTCTTCATTTGTTAATATTCCATATGGAGGATCGGTAAACCATATAGAATTGTCACTTTTAACAACTACGTCGTTAGGCGAGTTGAACTTTTTGCCTTCAAAATTATCAGCAATTACTGTTAAACTTCCATCGCCTTCCTCTCTTACAATGCGCCTAGTTTCATGTTGGCAACTAATGAGTCTTTGTGAATTATCTAGGCAATTTCCATTATTAAAATTTGAAGGGCTTCTAAATGTGCTTACGGACTCTTTCTTAGAATCATAAATTAGCATCTTATTGCTTCTGACATCACTCCATACAAGAGAAGATATATTATCTATCCACGCAGGCCCTTCTGCCCATACAGTCCCAGAGTATAGTTTTATTAAATCTACATTAGGTATTAATTTAGAAAATTTATTTCGCATATTTATTTCCTGTTTCTATAATCCTGAGAAACGATTGCAAATTCATTTACCATTTTTGTGTCTTGGAGCCTTGATTGTATAGCTTCACTGATTTGCGGATTGAATACTAATTGTTCGCTAATATCACTTGCGCGTGTAGTGATAATTGTAGGTAATCCATTGTTGTGCCTATTTACTATGATTTGATATATTTTTTCTTCTGACCAGTTACTATTAACTTGCGAACCTAAATCATCAATTATCAAGAATGGGCATTCAATTAAAAAAGATAAATATCCTTCAGTTTGATTATTGTAGTTATTAAAATTCCTTAATTTTTCTAGTATGTTTGGGATAAAACCAAAGTACACAGGCTTTAATGATTTGATTCTTTTTTCAGCTATTGCAACTGAAAGGTGTGTTTTTCCTACCCCGGTTGGGCCTGTAAAAAGTAGCCATCCATCTGGGTTTTCAAAATATGCTTTTGATATTTCTAGGGCTTCAGCGAGATTTGAATCTCTTTGGTTAGTTTTAAAAGTCCCAAAGGTCATTCTTTTGAGCATAGATGGAGTAAGATCCCCAAGGTCTTGAGAGCTGGTGATACTTTCTTTTTGGCGACTTATAACCTCATCTTTAACACACTCGCAAAGAATGTAATTTGCAGAATTTATATTCTGATCTAATGGAGATATCCAGTGTAAATCATCACAGATAGAGCAATTAATCAATTTCTGATCTTCTTGATTTTCTTTCTTTTTGTTTTCTTCTGACTTCCTGGAGATATTCTTTTGACCTGAAGTAATTATTTGCCGCTGAATTTTTTGGAGTTCCTTGCTTAGTTCTTTCATAATATTCTTTTTGCCTCTTAGTTTTGTCTAACCAATTTTTCCAGCCTAGTTTCCAACTTCCTTTTCTATTTGTTTTAAGTTTTCTTTTACCACTCCAATAGTACTCGAATTTCTTAGCTTCATCTACAATATTTATCGATTCGTAGTCTTTTTCAATATCTTTTATGAAATTATCATCAGCATCAGAAATAGTTACCTCATTTAATCTGTCAAGAATAATAAGCCACTCCGGATATTCTTGTTCCCACATCTCACCCTGCATAGGTTTCATGATTTTTAATTAGCGGATTGTTTTTTTATTGACCTAAATCTTGCATATTGATCTTGAACAACTAGGTCTATATTGCCTATTGGGCCATTTCTGTGTTTCGCAATAATTAGTTCTGAAATGCCTCTAGGATATGCCTCTCCTGCAGATCTAGACCTAAGCCATTCTTCTTCCGTAATATATTTTTCTTCTCGGTGTATAAATGCAACGATGTCAGCATCTTGCTCAATGCTTCCGCTTTCTCTTAAGTCTGATAAAACTGGCCTATGACTTTGTCTTTGCTCAATAGACCTGCTTAATTGAGAAATCGCTATTACTGGCACATTTAAGTCTCTCGCCATGCCCTTTAATGCTCTAGATATCTTACTCACTTCTTGAGCCCTATTGTTGTCGCTCATATTCCTTCCGCCATAGATTAACTGCATGTAGTCAACTACTATAAAATCTAAGCCTCGTTCCTTTTGAAGCCTCTTCGCTTTTGCTCTCATTTCTGTAACAGTTTGGAAAGGAGTATCATCGATCGATATATCAAGGTCTGAGAGTCTACCAATTGCCTCTAAAATTCTTCCATCTTCGGTATCTGTTGTGAATCTTTGCCTTATTCGGTTTGTTTCAATTAGTGCTTCTGATGATAGTAGTCTCATCGCAATCTGGTCTCTTCCCATTTCAAGGCTAAAAATAGCAACTTTATGGCCTCCTCCTGCAACATTTCTAGCTATGTTTAGCCCGAGTGTACTTTTTCCAATACTTGGCCTAGCTGCAAGGACAATCATGTCTGATCTATTTAATCCTCCCAGCAAGTTATCTAAATCAGGGAAGCCAGAAGGGATTGGCGCGATATCACTGTCATTTTCATCATCAAAAGTTAACCAACTATCTAGAGGCACGCTTATATCAACGAAATCTCTGGAATCATGGGTTGATCTAATGCCATAAAGTATATCTTCAGCCTGATTTAGTGCTTGATCTACATCTTGAGAATTTTCATATCCTAGATTGGCTATGTCAGATGCAGCAGTAATGAGCCTTCTGTGAGTAGCTGTCCTGTGGACAGTTCTAGCATAGAACTCAATGTGCATATATGTTGGTGTCTGAGAAACTAAATAAGTTAAATAAGATCTGCCCCCTTCTATTTCATTTAGACTGTCACTAGTTTCAAGAAAATCACCTAGAGTTTTTTCATCTATTGCAATACCTTTATCAAGCATGTCTATGCAAGATTGGTAGCAAACAGAATGAGCTTTATTGAAAAAATCAGAAGGCGATAAGAAACCTGAGATTTTAACCAGAGAGTCACCATCTAAAATTATAGAACCAATTACTGCGGTCTCTGCAGCAAGGTCATGAGGTGGTAATTTTTCACCTAGCAATTTACTCTTCTTTACTTATTTTTTCTTCTGGGGCGCTTTCTTTATTTTCTTCTGACTCAACGTCTGAATCATTAGTGTTTTCTTCTTGTAAGTTTTCTACTTCAGGAGATTCTTCAGGAGATTCTTCACTCTTGCCTTCACTAATTTCCAAAAGTTCTTCAGCAAACTCAACATTTCCATCTGATTTAACTTGAAT
>MDTE01004116.1_pt1 | contig 20007 bp, 18 predicted proteins | sample 811231 | NCBI WGS metagenome assembly MDTE01 (sample SAMN05326651, study PRJNA326480) | marine metagenome | isolation source: seawater | place: Indian Ocean: Red Sea | collected 2010 | reverse complement strand
TGTAAATCCAGAATGTCCAAAACTTTTTAAAGAAACATTAGAACTTGCCGAACCTCCTTCTTGATCAGGAAGTGAAGGTTTGTCAAATCCTGCTCCCCTTCTATTCTTTTTTAAACAAAATTGACATTTAGTAAAATCTCTTATAGAGTTACTAGAAATATATCTCTCACCTGCATACTCTCCATTATTAAGATACATCTGCATTATCTTAGCTAAATCATTAGCATTAGAAAAAACACCTGCATGTCCCCCGATTCCAGCTTGCATTGCTGCCCCCATATCATGAACATCTCCTTGAAGAAGCTGTCCTCTAAACTCGAAATCATTTTCTGTAGGAACTATTCTAGATCTATCCAATCTTCTAAGTGGTAAATATCCTAGATTCTCCATTCCTAATTTTTTATAAAATTCATCGTTAACATGCTGATCGATTCTCTTTTTTGAGATATCTTCTATTATCTTTTTATATAAATAATAACCGAGGTCGCTATATTTATAATCTTTCTTTCTTAATAAATCACTATCAATAATCTCCTTAATTATAGTGTCAGGATAAGAAAAATGTAAATAAACTTCTTCAGCAACTCTATGTGAAAAAATTTCAGATTTATTTTTACTATACAAAGTATCTCTTAGGATAAATGTACCTGATTCTGACTCTTCAAGTGTTTTTTTATAGAAAGGTATCCATGGTTTAAATCCTGCTTGATGAGCTAATATCTGTCTATTTATTAACTTCTCTTTATTAGTTCCTTCTATAGACATATAATCTCCTAGTGGTTTATCTAAATCGAATTTACGTAAATCAGTCAATCGCATTAAAGAAGGTACGGTTGATACTATTTTAGTAATAGAAGCTAAATCATAAACATCTGAATTAACAACTTTTCGATTTTTCTGATACGTATGGTGCCCATAAGATTTATTAAAAAATATATGTTGATCTTTTGCAATTAATACTTGGCATCCTGGTATTGCTTTCTCTTTTAGAGCATAATTTACCAAACTGTCAATTTTATATAATTTACTCACATCAATGTTTAACTGTTCAGGAATCACATAAGAGAATCTACATCTTTTTGTTTCTATTCCGCTCCATAATTTATAATGATGTGTAGTTACAGGAATTTTGCCTTTAATAGAGATTCCTCCAAATAATGCTTGAGCGGCTAACTGCTGGGCCTGGTAGCTATTCTGATAACCTAATAACAATGCATCAAAATTATCTGTGAACAAAAAAGAATTAATACTATAAGGATTAGCAAAAACATTAACAATAACTTTATTCTGCATTGCTAAAGATTGAAGAAAAATATCAATATTCCGATTAATCCTAAAATCTTTCCAAGCGTTTTTATTTGATTTATGAATGCTTACGATTACTAAATTATAGTTAACGAGTTGATCTAGAATTATTGCCTGTTCTTTCTGATTACTTGTTTCTTTTATCTGAAAATTATCCACTTTAGTATAGTTATTTAACATATCCTGAAATGCATCCCCAGATTCACCTATCGAAACACTTGCAATCTTTAGAGTATCTAGTCGTTTTAATGGAATAAGGTTTTCATAATTTTGTAGTAACGTGACTGAAGAAGAAATTAATTCTCTATTCAAAGCCTCCGCTTGAGGAGTAATAATATTGTCAGTAATCTCATTTAATGAGATAGGCTGATACTTGTTTAATCCAACCCAATACTTTGCTTGCAATATTTTTTTACATTTCTGATCAATATATTCTTGACTAATCTTTTTTTCTTTTACTGCACGCTTAATCTCCAAAATTGCTTTAGGGACATCTTCAGGAAATAATAAAATATCATTACCTGCTAGTAAAGCCTTTAATTCAAGTTCTCCGGAACTATAATAATCACTTACTCCCTTCATATTAAGTGCATCTGTAATTACTAAACCATTGAAATTAAGTTCATCTTTTAATAACTTATTTACAACTTTAGAAGAAAGAGTTGCTGCTAAATTTTTTGTAGTATCAAGAGATGGTATTTCTAAATGAGCAACCATGATACTTGAGACTCCTTCTTGAATCAATCTTTTAAATGGAACTAGCTCTGTCTGACTCAATCTATATCTAGAATGTCTAATGATTGGCAAAGTTTTATGGGAATCTTCTTCAGTATCTCCATGTCCAGGAAAATGCTTTGCACATGCTAAAATTTTATTGTCTTGCATTCCTCTCATATAAGAAGCTCCTAAGACAGAGACTCGCTTAGGGTCTTCGCCAAAAGAACGATTATTAATAATAGGATTTTTAGGATTAGAATTAACATCTACAACAGGAGCAAAGTTCATATGTATTCCTAATAACTTACACTGCCTTGCAACCTCCTCTCCCATTTGATAAATTAAATCTGGATCCTTTATAGCTCCCAGTGTCATTTGCCATGGAAATCTTAATGAGGAATCTAGTCTCATGTCGATTCCCCATTCAGCATCTATGGCTATTAATAATGGAATTTTTGATGCTTTCTGAAAATCATTTGTTATTCTAGCTTGTCGATAGGGGCTACCTTGTAAAAACATAACTCCTCCAATGTGATTCTGCTCAATTAATTCTTTTATCTTCTTCTCATGAGAATCTCCTTTATTTGAATATGCCGCAACCATAAAAAGCTGAGCAATTCGTTCACTTTCGTTCATACTTGTCATAACGCTATCGACCCATGAATTTTGTTTTTTTGAAAATATTTTGGATGACGTTTGAGCAGTGCAGAATGCAAATGTGAAATAAAATGATAATGAAAAAATAATATTTTTAATAAACATGATATGATAAAAATACTAATTGTATACAATTAATTGATGGTTAAATTAATTCATTATTGCAAAGGTTATTCACAACAATTAAAAATTAAATTGTATTATTTTTGCCTTATGTCAAATTCTACTTTACCATCTTTCTTTAAATCAAAAAAAAATAAAGAATTTCATTATAAACCTAGATATTGGGATAAATATAAGGAACAAAGAAATAAATCAAATTATAGTGACAGATTAAAGATAAAATTTAAAACAAATAATCGGAATCATACAAAAGAAAATGCGGTAAATAAAAGAATTGTTTTGCTTATTATTATTTTATCTTTGTTGATGTACTATTTGTTTTATTATTAAACTCAAAAAAGTATATATTGAACAGTATAAAGCTAATACCTGATTTTATTGTTGAGAAAATTATTCCCAGTAATAATATTCAAAAAAGATCTTGCATTGTAAGGGAGCTACTTGAAAATTCTATTGACTCAAAAGCCAATTATATTTCTTTAAATATTAATGTTGAGAAAGACTATGCAATAGAAATAAAAGATAATGGAAATGGCATGAGTGTGAAAGATCTAGAGTTGTGTCATAAAAAATATTATAGCTCTAAAATTAATTTACAAAATGATTTGAACTTGATTCCTACTCTGGGATATAGGGGAATGGGTCTTTATTTGATTTCAAAAGTAGCCGATATAATTATTGAATCTAAACAAGATCAAAATCAGTCTGGTTCTCGGATTTATATCCGTAATCAAAAGATACATAAAATTGAATCAGTAGATAAAGTCAAAAATGGAACATCTATTGAAATAAGAAATATAAGTTTAGAAAAAAAAGATACTGATAATATTATTGAAGAGTTTAAATGCATTGGTTATGCTCACTTGGATGTCAAAATGGTTCTTTCATTTGACAATCAGAAGGTGTTTTCTTTAGAGGCAACCAATTTAAGAAAACGTATTGTAAATATGTTGGGAGGTAGGTACAATGAATATTTGGTTCCTGTCTGTGAAGAAACAGATTTAGTTACGATAACTGGCTTTGTCATGAAACCAAAATATGCAAAGAAGACTAAATCTAATCAATATTTATACATAAATAAACGTTTAGCTATTAGCTCTTATTTAAATCGTTCCATACATAAAGGCTTCCAGAATCTTATAAAAAAATGTCATCATCCATCTTTTTTTATTTTTTTAGAAATTAATCCGAAAAATATTGATTTGAATATAGGAGTTTCAAAAAAAGAATTCTTTTTGAAAGACAATAAGTCAATATCTTCAATTATAACTTCTTCAATAAGAAAATCTTTAGGACAATACAACCTCACTCCTTCAATTAATTTTGAACAAGAAAGCAGCTTCAATATAGATGTTATTGAAAAAAACGTGGATATTAAAGAGCCAAAAATTAAAATTGACCCTGACTATAATCCTTTTAAAAATGATTAATTTTATTTAACATTGATATGAACAGATACTCTCCTTTTTTACAAATTCCAGATGTAGTCAAGAACTTGCTTATTTTTAACGTATTAATTTTTTTTGCTAGCATTCTCTTTAATGCAGTAGATATATCAAAGTACTTTGCACTCCACCCTTTTCAATCTCAAGAATTCAGACCTCACCAACTTGTTACTCATCTTTTCATGCACGGAAATTTTGCTCATTTATTCTTTAATATGTTTGCTCTATGGATGTTTGGGAAAGTACTCGAAAATGTTTGGGGAGGAAAGAAATTTCTAACTTATTATATGATTACAGGTCTTGGAGCTATGATTATATATTCTAGCGTACAGCAAATCAGAATATCTAATTTAGAATCTAAAATGACAGCTGAGCAAATAGCAAATGTATCTAGTGAGAATGGGTATAATTGTTATACGGATATGAAGTATCAATTAGGGCTAAGTAGTGGAGAGGTGAAGTTTGGAACGCAATTCTTTAATAAATATAATATTACAACTCAAAATCAAGTAGATCTTTTGATGTTGTACTACACTCCAGTTGTTGGAGCCTCCGGAGCTGTATTTGGTTTACTATTAGCCTTTGGTGTTCTCTTTGCGAATACTAGGCTGTATATTTATATCGGAATGCTGGCATTTATTATTATATCTTATGTCTTTAATCTACCATCTAACTTCTTATTATATGTATTTTTTGGCTTTATATTACTAGGTAGAATGATTCCAGATATTTCGCGGTTACTTTGGAAAACTTTTCCGGTAAAAGCTAAATATTTTGTCATCATCTATGGTATTTTAGAATTGTATTTAGGTATTATAAATAACCCTACAGACAATGTAGCTCACTTTGCTCATCTTGGGGGAATGTTGTTTGGATATCTTTTAATAAAGTATTGGCAAAAAGAAAATAACTCACTTTATTAAATATGCTAAAAAGTCTAAAGAATGAATTCAAGAAAAGTGATTCTCTTCTAAAATTAATATATATCAACTTAGGAGTCTTTTTTTTATATAATATCCTATTTGTTTGCGATTATCTTTTAAGTACATCTTTCACAAATCCTTCCATATTAATTGAATGGTTAGCATTACCGGTACTCCCATTAGATTTATTAAAGAAAATTTGGACTATTATCACATATATGTTTCTTCATCAGGAGCTCTTTCATCTTTTCTTTAATCTATTTGGATTATATTTTATAGGCACTCTGTTCTTAAGATATTTGAATAGTGGCCAACTTATAAAGACCTATATACTCGGAGGAATATGTAGTGGGTTATTTTTTATACTCTCATTTAACTTGTTTCCAGCACTGATTAATGAAGAAAATCTTCCTTTAATCGGTGCCTCTGGATCTATCTTTGCTATCCTATTTTCAATCGCAACTAGGGTGCCAAATCTGAATGTTTTTTTTGATTTTAAACTGAAACATCTGGCTCTATTTCTTGTAGTTTTTAATTTTTGCTACATACCTTGGGATCCAGGAGCATGTATAGCTCACCTTGGTGGGGCATTCTACGGATTTGTTTATATCAATCGTCTTAATTCTGGAATTGATATAACAATTTGGCCTGTTAAATTGCTAAATAGTGTGATAGGGATTCTTTTTAGTCAAAATAAGTCATACGATCTTGAAAACAGAAGAACAAAAACTGATCAGCAATACAGAAATGAAAAGGTTGAAAAAAGAAAAATTATTAATAAAATCTTAGAAAAAATTTCGAAATCGGGCTACGAAAGTTTGACGGCAAAAGAAAAAGAAGTTTTATTTAAAGAAAGTAAGAAATAATTATTCTTTAATTAGTATGTATTCGATATTTTTTGGATTGTACCAATGAATTGTCGCAAATTCAGCTGTTTTAGTCAGCCTGACATTTAAACCCCTAGATTCAGAAAGAATGTCATTGTAATCCACAACTGCATTGAATAGTTTTTCGTTAATTAATTTAAATTTATCAACGGGAGCGCTAACCTTAACTTTAATAACTGAAGGCAAAATCCTTATCGTATATCCTTTAGGTAGATTGATAACATTAATAGGAATATCTATAGTCTTCTCTGCGAATCTTTCAATTGACATCTCTACATTTATCTCTTGTTCTTGATTATAATCAGCATAATTAATTTCTTTTAGCTTAAGCTTGTGTTTAGAATCCTTATGTAAATCATCTTTTCTTAATATGTTAGTAGACATCTTATTAATCGTGTCTATAATTTCTTTTTTCCCATATATCGTTATACTATCTGGAAAATATTTAATCCTATCCGATAAACGAAACTGATCACGGAATTTAAGATCTCTCTTCACTTCTATCATTACCAACTTAGAGTACTTAGGGGTAAATATTAAATTAATCTCTTCTGGACTAATTAGGAAAGACTTTCCATCTGAGGATATTTCCATAGATCCAGATAAAGATTTTTTTATCTCTTTCCAATGTTTTTTAGAATTCCAAAATGCGATTTCTTTATTAACATTCTGACTGATTCTCCAGTTAGCTTTCTCAATATCTAATTTAATTTTTTTAGAATTAAATAATTTATAAATCAATAAATTAAATCCTGGAGCAGTAACTGTAACTTCTAATTTTTGATCATTGGATTCTTTATCAATAATCTTCTCTAATGGGAAGTTTTCAAAGGCTACCGGTATAGTTAATGTTGTTTCATGTCTTTTAGACATTATAGTTAAAAACCAAAAGGAAAAAGATATGAAAATAAAAAGCACATATCTGCGTAATCCTTTATTTCCCTTAAATGGTAAAATTAACGAATAGAAAAAATTATTAATTCTATTCAAAATTTATTTTTCTTGCATTTGCTGGGAGATTCCTGTCATTGAAACAGATGATTTTTCAATCTTTAATTTATTACCATCAATCAAGCCAATTACAAGAGTGTTTTGTGAAATTTCAAGAATTTTTCCATGTATACCACCAATAGTAATGATTTTTTGCCCCTTCTTAAGCGCGTCTCTAAAGGCATTCTCCTTTTTTTGTTTTTTTACTTGAGGTCTTATCATGAAAAAATACATAATAAAAAAAATAAGACCAAAAAAGATTAAAGTAGTTAGTCCTGAATCTCCTGTTTGTGCATTTAATAAAATCATAATTTTTCATTTTTTTTTGAAACAATAACATTGCCTCTTATTGTTAGTACTTTAGTGTTTGGAATAGCATTTGTAAGAATTGTAATAACTCGATTTTGTAATCCAGATTTTCCTGTGCTATTAAAATTAACTTTGATTACCCCTTTTTCATTAGGGGATATTGGCCCTTTAGGCCACTCCGGAACAGTACACCCGCAACTTCCTTTTGCTGTGGTTATAATCAAATCTTTAGACCCAGAATTCGTAAAATGAAAATCATAAGTAATTGATTCTCCTTGATTAATGTCTCCAAAATCATACACATCATTAGAAAAAGTAATAATAGGAAGTGTTTTTGGATTTACATTATTTAATGCAGAATTTGGATTATCAATAAGGTCTACTGAAAGTTTCTCATTATCAATCTGTTCTCTAGGAGAGCTTAATGTCTTATCTACCTGATTGTTTTTCTTTAAAGAACTTTCATTGCATGAAAAAAGAAAAAATAACGAGACGAGAAAAAATGTTATCTTCATAAGTCAAAAATAATAAAAACTTAAACTAGACCCTTTCCTGATTTTTTTATTTTTCCTTTTTTATTAAAATCACGGACTACGCTATCTAAAATACCATTAATAAATATACTGCTTTTTTTAGTACTATAATACTTTGATATTTCAATATACTCATTCATTGAGACTTTTATTGGCAGTTCTTGCATTTCAAATATCTCAGTAAATGACATTTTTAACAAAATTTGATCCATTATTGCAATGCGGTCTAATTCCCAGTTTTTTGCCTTTTCAATTATAATGCTTTCAAAATTATCAGTTAATTTTATTGTTTTTCTATACAGCTCTAAGGCAAATACTTTGTCTTCCTTATTTTTAAATCCAGATTTAAAAGATAAAATCTTTTTCCTTTCCTTTTTCAAAGAATTGATCTGACTAACTAAGAAAGATGATATAAATGGTAGATCATCACGCCAATACATGCTTCTTTCATAAAGTAGATGTTGAATTTTTTGATTGTTTATAATATGTTTATCTAAAACTGAAATTATAAAACGTTTATCATCATTAAAGCTCTTTTCTGGATTATTAACATAATCTATATACAAGTCGCTTTTAAATAGCTTACTAAAAATATCTATATAAAAATCTGTATCAATATTATTTAGATATTCTTCTGAATTCAAATTGATATTTTTCATTAGAATTTTATCTGAAAAAATCTGGGCAACTATTCTATTTTCAAGAAAGCTACGATCTGCGTCCAATTTAGATTCAGAAGGAAAATATCTTTTTTTCGAATCTGTTATAAAAACTTCAAAATACTGAGCTAAACCAATCAAAAATGATAATAAAGATAAATGTAGCTTAGTTGTTTCATTAATACTTTCAAGCAATTGCTTCTCTAATTCTTTGGAAGAATTCTTTTTGTTAGAAAAATACGAATACAATGACTGCATTACTTTAAGTCTAATATGCCTTCTTGTAATCATAAAAAGAAAATTAAATTTTCACTGCATCAACTCTCTCTTGAGCAATCTTTAAAGCAGCTTCATGAGGAGTTATGCTATCCATATCGGCTGTAGTAAAAATTTCCATTGTAGTATTAAATATCTCCTTGGTTTTGCTCATAGTTTCTTGCTTATCATAACCTTTGATTTCAGCATAAACACTAATTAAACCTCCTGCATTAATTAAAAAATCTGGTGCATAAAGTATTTCTTTCTCATGAAGCAATAATGCATCTCTAGATTCATCCTCTAATTGATTGTTTGCAGCACCTGCAACAATTTGACATTTTAACATTTTAATTGTTTTGGGGTTTAATGTACCTCCTAAAGCACAAGGTGAATAAATATCCACATCTATACCATAAACCTCTTCTGAAGAAACAGGAACAACTCCATATTTAATTGCAATTTCTTCGGCTCTCTTATTATTTATTTCATGGATCAAAATAGATGCTCCTTCATTAGTTAAATATTTAATTAAGTGTTCACCTACATGTCCAACTCCTTGAACAAGAATCTTTTTATGTTTTAAACTATCAGATCCCCATTTAAATTTTGCCGAAGCTTTCATGCCTTGATACACTCCATATGCCGTAACTGGTGAAGGGCTTCCACTCCCACCTTGATTCTCAGGCATCCCAGTAACATGTTCTGTTTCAGATCTTACGTATTTAATATCTTGAGTTGTCATACCTACATCTTCTGCAGTTATATATCTTCCTGACAAACTATCAACAAATCTACCAAAGCTTCTCATTAGATTTTCATCTTTCTGAGTGTAAGGGTCTCCTATTATCACCGCCTTTCCTCCTCCTAAATCTAAACCTGATATTGCAGCCTTATAAGTCATTCCTCTTGATAATCTAAGTACATCTTCTAGTGCATCGCTTTCTGATTTATAATCCCACATACGTGCACCTCCTAATGCAGGTCCTAAATTTGTATTATGTATTGCGATTATAGCTTTTAATCCACTTTCAGAATCATTGCAAAACATAATCTGCTCATGGCCCATTAAATCCATCTCTTCAATAACTGATAGACTAATAGTTGTATTTTCTTTTATGGTCTTCATATAAAAAATTATTAATAGAAAAACATTATTTCTTTATTTTGATACGGGGCGCGAATTTACTTATTATTTTTGGTGTTTCAAAAAAAATAAAAAAGTGCAGCAGTTATTTTACTTAAATAAATTCTTATGGAAGTATCGTTTTACCTTACTACTTGGAGCATTTTTTGTTTTAGTCTCTAATATTTTTGCGTTATACCCTGCTGAATTTGTAAGAATTTCACTTGATAGCATATTAGAAAATTTACAATCTAAAACAGAAAATTCTGATATACATTATATACTTCTGAAATATGGTGGGTTAATCATATTATTTGCAATTTGTAAAGGCATATTCATGTATTTTATGAGACAAACGATTATTGTTATGTCTAGAAAAATAGAATTTGATTTAAAAAATGAGATATATAATAAGTATCAAGAGTTAAGCATGTCTTTTTTTAAATTGAATACAACTGGTGATTTAATGAATAGAATAACGGAAGATGTTTCGAGAGTTAGAATGTATGTTGGCCCTGCAGTTATGTATACAATAAACATAACGATTCTTTTTTTATTAGTTATCGGTAAAATGTTAAGTATAAGCGTAACACTAACAACCTATGTGCTGATACCGCTACCATTCTTAGCGATATCTGTCTATCATATAAGTAAAAAAATTAACGAAAAAAGTGAGATGGTGCAGAGTCAATTATCAAAATTAACTGCTTTTACACAGGAAAAATATTCTGGCATTAAGTTGATCAAGTCATTTACAAATGAAGAAGTAATAAATAAAAGTTTCATAAACTACTGTAAAGAGTATACAAAAAGACAACTTGCTTTAACAAAAATAGATGCTATGTTTTTTCCTCTAGTAATCACGTTAGTAGGATTAAGTACAGTTTTAACAGTTTATATTGGAGGTATTGAAAGCTACAACAAGCAAAGCGGAATAACAGCTGGAAATATCGCTGAATTTATTATATATGTTAATATGTTGGCATGGCCGGTAGCCTCCATAGGCTGGATTACATCTCTAATCCAAAAAGCAGAAGCTTCTCAAGAAAGAATCAATGAGTTCTTAAAAACAAAAAGCGAAATAACAAATCAAACAAAAGCTGATACTAAAATAGAAGGAGATATACATTTTCAGAATGTAAGCTTAATTTATCAAGATACTGGAATAGTGGCCTTAAAAGATATAAATCTTAAAATCCAGGAAGGTTCTAAATTAGGTATTTTTGGAGAAACAGGATCTGGTAAGTCAAGTCTTGTAAGTTTACTTTCTAGAATTTACGATCCTTCAAAGGGCAGAATATCTTTTGGAGAAGATGATATTAAAATACTAAATTTAAAAAATTTAAGATCATCTATTTCTTATGTGCCTCAAGATGGATACTTATTTTCAGATAATATAGAAATGAATATTAGTTTTAGTGACAATAATATAAATTATGAAAAGTTGAATAACTCTTCAAAAAATGCAGAAATTTTCGAAGAAATAATGAGTTTTCCGGAAAAGTTTAATACTTTAATTGGAGAAAGAGGAGTGCAATTATCTGGAGGACAAAGACAGAGACTTGCGATTGCAAGGGCATTATATCATAATTCCAAGATACTTATTCTTGATGATTGTATGTCGGCTGTTGATGCAAATACCGAGAAACTTATTCTGGATAATATTATAAATATAGCAAAAGATAAAACAGTTTTTCTAATCAGTAATAGAATTTCAAGTCTAATGATGTGTGATGAAATTATTGTGCTTAATAAAGGAAGTATTATTGAAGCAGGTAATCATAAAATGCTTTTAAAGAAGAATGGTTTTTATAGAAAAAGTTTTGATATTCAGAGAAACAATAAAACTGATATTATTTAAAATTAATTTTGATATATTTGTTAAATACAAAAAAAAACTAAAAATGGCTGAAAGCAACAACATCGAAGAAATTTTTTCAAGAGCAGTCAGAGCCGGAAGACGTACATACTTTTTTGACGTGAAGTCAACAAGAGCTGGAGATTATTATCTTACAATCACAGAAAGCAAAAGGGATTTTAATGAAGATGGAACTCCTTTTTACAAAAAACATAAAATTTATCTTTACAAAGAAGATTTCTCAAATTTTAAAGAAGCGCTTTCTCAAGTAACAGATTACATTATTACTGAGAAGGGTGAGGATATAATTTCAAATAAAAAGGATGAAATAGAAAGTTCTAAAACTGAAACTGAAGAAATAAAAGAAGATAATTCAACTGATTTTACAGAAGTTAATTTTGAAGATTTAGGAGAAGAAACACCTGATTAGTTAAATTTAATTAACTAAAAACTACCTTTTTACTCGCTTTTTGTTTTTTAACAACTTCTTGTTTTTTGTTGATAATTCAACATCTCCTTTCTTATTGAGTCTTAATTTGATTGTATATTTACCTTATTATTTAGAGAGTTAACAATGCAGAATAAAATAATTGCAATTGCAAATCAAAAAGGAGGTGTAGGAAAAACAACAACAGCAATAAATTTATCTGGAAGTTTAGGGGTTCTTGAAAAAAAAGTACTTTTGGTTGACGCAGACCCTCAAGCAAATACAACATCAGGAATAGGGCTAAATCCACAGGAGCTTACAAAAGGTCTATACGAGTGCATCTTAGATTCTGGGATTTTAGAAGATTGTATTGTAAATACATCAAATCCTAATTTAGACCTACTTCCAGCCAGTATTGATTTAGTTGGTGCTGAATTAGAGTTAATCAATATTAAAGATCGTGAATATCAGATAAAGAATATTTTAGAAAATATCTATTCCAATTATGACTATATTATTATTGATTGCGCTCCTTCATTAGGATTGCTTACAATTAACTCGCTAGTAGCATCAGATTCGGTTATTATTCCTATACAGTGCGAGTACTTTGCGCTAGAAGGGCTTGGAAAATTATTAAATACAATTAAAATTGTACAGCAAAAATTAAACAATAACCTTGTTATAGAAGGATTGTTGCTTACAATGTTTGATACTCGTCTAAGATTAGCAAATCAAGTTGTTGATGAGGTTAGATCTCATTTTCAAGATATGGTGTTCAAAACAATAATACACAGAAATGTTAGACTTGGAGAGGCTCAATCCTATGGAGAGCCTATAGTGAGTCATGACGCAACAAGTAAAGGAGCGGTTAACTATATAAATTTAGCAGATGAAATTATTGCTAATAATCATATAAAAAAAGAAAATAAAACTATAGAGGTAGATGGCTAAGAAAAAAGCATTAGGTAGAGGTCTTTCTGCAATCTTAAATGATGCAGATAAGCAGGTCGAAAGAAAGAATTTGAGGCCAAAAAAAGAAAAAAATATAATAGATCATATAGATATTGAAGGGATAGAGAAAAATCCCTTCCAGCCAAGAGTAAAGTTTGATGAAATAGAGCTAAAAGAACTAGCGAACTCTATAATAGAGCTAGGTATTGTTCAGCCTATTACAGTTCGTAAATTAAATAAAAATAAATATCAATTAATATCTGGGGAAAGAAGATTAAGAGCGTCAAAAATTGCTGGATTAAAGAAGATTCCTGCATTTATAAAAAATGCGAATGACGAGCAGATGTTAGAGATAGCCATCGTTGAAAATATACAGAGAAAAGACTTAAATCCTATTGAAATTGCTTTATCTTTTAAAAGATTAATAGATGAATGCAAACTTACACAAGAAGAGTGCAGTAAGAAACTTGGCAAAAATAGAACCACGATTACCAACTTCTTAAGACTTTTAAAACTGCCAAAAGAAATACAAATTGGACTTCAAGAAAGAAAAATTAGCACAGGGCATGCTAGGGCGTTAATAACTATGAACGATATCGAAAATCAACTGAATATTTATGCTGAAATTGTTGAAAACGGACTATCTGTTAGAGAGGTAGAACAGTTGTCAAAAACTTTCAGTGGAAAACCCTACAAAAAAATACCTAAAAAAGAAAAAATATTATTTATTCCTGAATCAATACCTTTTGCTCAACAAAAAGATATTCATGTTTTGTCTAAAAAAATAGGCAAACAACTAAAAATAGAAAGAGACAAAAAAGGCAAAGGTTTTCTTGGATTTGAATTTTATTCGGATAAAGAATTAGAGGATCTTTTAAAGCAATTAATTTCATAGAATTGAATTATCTTATCTTTATAATTAGCCTAATCTTTCTATTTAATAGCAATTCCTTAATCGCTCAAGATCATCAATCAAGATCTCCAAAAAGAGCTGCTATTTATTCTGCAATTGTACCTGGAATGGGTCAGATTTATAATAAAAAGTATTGGAAGCCTCCGATTATTTATACAGCTTTTGGATTGTCTATATTCTATATCCATGAAAATAATACTAAATATGAAATGTATAAAGATGAATATTTAAAAAGAATAAATGGTGAGGGAGGTCAAAATTTAGATCTTATAAATTACCAAGATAATGATTTACGGACTTTAAAAGATTTTTACCGTAGAAATAGAGAAATTTCATATCTATCTCTTGTTGCAACCTACCTTCTAAATATAATAGATGCTTCTGTAGACGCCCATTTGTTTGAATATGATGTTTCTAATAAATTAACTATGCATATTACACCAATTGTTGGTAATGGTGTAAACTATCTAAGTTTATCGATTAAATTATAACTTTGCATTATGAAAATTGCAATCCTAGGGAACGGAAAAATGGGAAAAAGAATCTCATCTATAGCGAAAAATAGAGGTCATGAGATTGTAGTGACAACAAGTAGTAAAGAGTCAATAAAATATGTTGATTTAAAAGGGGTTGATGTCGCTATTGAGTTTAGTACACCTGAATCTGCATTTAAAAATATTGTACATGCGATTCAAAAGGGTGTTCCAGTAGTTTCTGGAACAACTGGCTGGTTAAATAATATGTCTAAAGTCAAAGATTTATGTTTAAAAAAAAATGGAGCCTTTCTTTACTCCTCTAACTTTAGTATAGGCATGAATATCTTTTTTGAAGCTAATAATTTATTGACTAAACTAACAAAAAATAAAAAATATACTATTGATATAAATGAGGTTCATCACACTGAAAAATTAGATACTCCTAGCGGAACTGCATTGAAGATTAAACAAAATATTAGCAAACTGATTGGTGTAAATGCTGAGATTGCTTCCAAAAGAATTGATGGTGAATTTGGCACACATATTGTTCATTTTGATTCAGATGAGGATCAAATTGAGATCATACATAAGGCTAAAAATAGGGACGGATTTGCAAAAGGTGCAATATATGCATCTGAATGGATTGTTGGAAAGAAAGGAGTTTTTAGTTTAAGTGATGTTATAAAATTAGCTGATGATGTTTAAAAGAATGAGAAATATTTTCGGTGGGTTTTTAAAAGTAATTTTATTTACTGTCTTTTCTGTTTTATGGTGTGTATTTGTCTACTTTATAGAAGGGCAATGGCTTTATTTTATACCGCTATTAGTTGGTGATGTTTTGCTTTGGAAAACATTTAACTATACTTTTTGGAAAAAAAGTGAAAAAATTTCTAAAAAGAAGAAAGAAGAAAACTTAAAAGTTAATAACCGTATAAGAGATATTATAGTAGTGCTTATTATCCTTTTATATATAGTTTTGGTTATATTCTTCAGCGCTCCCATGGGACTTACTCTTCCAGTTCTTATAATTTGTGCCTTTATAATTTGGTCAAAATCAAATGAACAGGTTAGAAGCTGGGTAAATGCAATTGGATTTGCTGTAATTGCCGCTCATCTTCTAAGAACATTCTTAATTGAAGCCTATACAATTCCAACCTCATCAATGGAAAAGTCATTACTAATTGGCGATTTCTTATTTGTAAGCAAAGTTTCATATGGACCAAGAACCCCTATGACTCCTCTAGCACTGCCTTTAATGCATCATACGATTCCAGGAACAAATAAAAAATCTTATCTAGAGACTATTAGGGTCCCTTATAATAGAATGGCAGGTTTAGGTGAGATTAAACGAAATGATTGTGTAGTATTTAATTATCCAGCCGAGAAGCTAGGTCGACCAGTAGATAAAAAAGAGAACTATATTAAAAGATGTGTCGGTATGCCTGGAGATACACTTTTAATTAAAGATGGGGATTTGTTTGTCAATAACAGTATACATGAAGAATCTAAAGGAATGAAAAAACAATATCAGTACAGAGTTAAGGCTAAATCTAAATTAAATCTAGATATGTTAAAAGAAAAATATGATGTTACTGAATCTGGTTCTGCTGGTAGAGGTGAGTACTATTTGACGCTTACTAAGAATAATAGAGATATTGTTAATGGATTTTCAACTGTCAAAGAAATTGAAAGAATTGTATATGAAGACGATCAATCAGATATTTTTCCACAAGACGAAAATATAACTGGAAATGTTGATAACCAGGGTCCAATAATTATCCCAAAAAAAGGTATGAGGTTAAAAATAACAACCAAAAATATTTCTTTATATAAAGATGTTATTGAACGGTATGAAAAAAATATTTTGAAGATTGAAAATGATGTTATATACATTAATGATATTTCAGTTGATTATTATACTTTTCAAATGAACTATTATTGGATGATGGGAGATAATAGACATAATTCTGCTGATTCTCGGTATTGGGGATTTGTTCCTGAAGATCATATAGTTGGAAAAGCTTTATTTATATGGATGAGCTGGAATAGAAACGGAAAAGGCCTAGCAAAGATTAGATGGAATAGGTTGTTTAGAAGTGTTAAATAAATCTTTTCTTATTCCAATCGTTTATTTAGGCCCAATAGAGTATTACTCATTACTTTCTAAGTATTCAAAAAGTATTCTCGAAAAACATGAAAATTTTGTCAAGCAAACCATCAGAAATAGATGCTTTATTCATGGTGCAAATGGGAAACTAATGTTAAGTGTACCGATTGTAAATAAGCATAAATCAAAAACCCCGATTAAAGATATAAGAATTTCTAATTCAGAAGACTGGCAAAGACAACACTGGAAAACTATAGAAGCTAGTTATAATAATGCTCCATTTTTTGAATATTACAGAGATGATCTTCAGGTCTATTTTAAAAAAAAATATCAATTCCTGATTGATTTTAATTTAGAAATTCAAGATGTAATCTTAAACATGTTGCGTATTGATTCTCGATATTCTTTTTCAACTAATTACCAATTAAAACACAGTAATGATTTAAGAGGTTATGGATTCTCATCTAAAAAAAATAAAAAATATGAACAAGTTTTTATGCAAACTAATGGTTTTATGTCAAATTTATCAATAGTTGATTTATTATTTAATATTGGAACAGAAAGTAAGCTATATTTGAAAAATATGGATATATAATAACCTTTAACTATTTTTGAAAATCAATATCAAGAAAAAACATAACATGGATGATCTAGATTTTAATAAAAATGAAGATAATATGCGACTTCTTATATCCAAGATGAAGAGGAGGTTGTCTAAAATAGAGATTGGTGGCGGTTTAGATAAAATAAAGAAACAACATAAAAAAAATAAGCTTACTGCAAGAGAAAGAATAGATTACTTAAAAGATGAGTCCTCTGATTTTATAGAAATTGGGGGTTTTGCTGGAGAAGATATGTATACAGAGTATGGCGGTTGTCCTTCTGGTGGCGTTGTTTGTGGTATAATTTACGTATCAAAAAAACAATGTATTGTTGTTGCAAATGATGCAACTGTAAAAGCTGGAGCATGGTTTCCAATAACAGCAAAGAAAAATCTTAGAATGCAAGAGATTGCTATGGAAAATAGACTTCCTATTATTTATCTGGTTGATAGCGCAGGAGTGTTTCTTCCAATGCAAGATGAAATATTTGCAGACAAAGAGCATTTTGGAAGAATTTTTAGAAATAATGCAAGAATGTCTTCTATGGGAATAACTCAAATAGCGGCAATAATGGGTCCTTGTGTAGCAGGAGGGGCATACTTGCCAATAATGAGTGATGAGGCTATTATAGTTGAAAAGACAGGAAGTATATTTTTAGCTGGAAGCTATTTAGTAAAAGCTGCAATTGGTGAAAAAATTGACAACGAATCTCTCGGTGGTGCTACTACTCATTGCTCAATATCTGGAGTTACTGACTACAAGGCAATTGATGATAAAGATGCTTTAGATAAAATTCGTAATATAATTGACAAAATTGGCATTAATGAAAAGGCAGGATTTGATAGAAAAAAAAGTGAAAATCCGAATAAGGATAAAGAATATATATATGGATTAATACCAAAAGATAGAGCAAAATCATATGATATGATGGAAGTTATTTCCTGTATAGTTGATAAATCAGAATTAGAAGAATATAAGAGTGAATACGGGAAAACGATAATCTGTGGTTATGCTAGAATTGAAGGTTGGGCTGTCGGGATTGTTGCTAATCAAAGAAAGATTATAAAGAAATCTGATGGAGAAGTTCAGTTTGGAGGTGTAATTTATTCTGACTCAGCTGATAAAGCAACTAGATTTATAGCAAACTGTAATCAAAAAAAAATACCATTAGTATTTTTGCAAGATGTAACGGGATTTATGGTTGGATCTAAATCGGAACATAATGGCATAATAAAAGATGGTGCTAAAATGGTAAATGCTGTTAGCAATTCGGTTGTACCAAAGTTTACTATAATTATCGGTAACTCATATGGTGCGGGAAATTACGCTATGTGCGGAAAAGCCTATGATCCTAGAATAATTGTTGCTTGGCCTACTGCTAAAATTGCTGTAATGGGAGGTGACCAAGCGGCAAATGTGTTAGTGCAAATAGAAAAAGGAAAAAATGAAGATGTTGAAGAAGGAAGTGTCTTAGATAAAATAAAGCGAAGATATGATTTACAATCATCCCCTTACTATGCAGCATCAAGATTATGGATTGATTCGATAATTGACCCATTAGATACTAGAAAAATTATTTCTAATGGAATTAAGGCAGCAAATAATGCTCAAATTAATGAATCCTATAATCCTGGTGTAATTCAGACCTAATAATGTTATGTCTTTCTTATATTTACAGCATTAAAATTTAGTTAATGATATGATTGAAATCACTTTACCAGATGGAGGTAAAAAAGAAGTAAATACAGGAACTACTCCTTTAGAAATTGCAAAAGATATTAGTGAAGGACTTGCTAGAAATGTGCTTTGTGCTAGTATAAATAATGAACTTTGGGATATAAATAGACCCATAACAAAAAGCTCTAAATTAACCCTTCATACATGGAATGACAAACAAGGAAAGATGTGTTTTTGGCATTCTAGCGCCCACTTAATGGCTGAAGCTCTAGAAATTATTTATCCTGGAGTTAAGTTAGGTATAGGTCCTGCTATTGAATCTGGATTTTATTATGATATAGATTTGGGAAATAGCCGTAAGATATCCTCAGATGATTTTAGTAAAATTGAAAAAAAAATGATCGAGTTAGCTCGAGAAAAAAATAACTTTCTGAGAGAAGAAATTTCAAAAGATAAAGCAAAAGCATATTTCAAGAAAAAAGGAGATGAGTATAAATTAGAACTTTTAGAAGAATTGAATGATGGTGAAATCACTTTTTACAAACAAGGAAGGTTTGTAGATTTATGCAAAGGACCACACATACCTAATACTGAAAAAATTAAAGCAATTAAATTGTTAAATGTTGCAGGAGCTTACTGGAGGGGGGATGAATCAAGAAAGCAGATGACAAGAGTATATGGGGTCTCTTTTCAAAAACAAAAAGAACTTACTGAATATCTTGAACTAATAGAAGAGGCAAAAAAAAGAGATCACAGGAAATTGGGAAAAGAAATGGAATTATTTACATTTTCTAAGAAAGTGGGGCAAGGACTTCCTTTATGGCTACCTAAAGGAACTTTGCTTCGTGAAAAGTTAGTCAATTTTCTAAAAAAAGCACAAGAAAATGCTGGATATTTACCTGTCATAAGCCCACATATTGGAAATAAAGATCTCTATGTATGTTCTGGACATTATGAGAAATATGGAGAAGAATCTTTTCAATCAATTAAAACTCCACAAGAAGGAGAAGAATTTTTTTTGAAACCAATGAACTGCCCTCATCATTGTGAAATCTACAAAAGCAAAC
>MDTE01124509.1_pt1 | contig 20011 bp, 14 predicted proteins | sample 811231 | NCBI WGS metagenome assembly MDTE01 (sample SAMN05326651, study PRJNA326480) | marine metagenome | isolation source: seawater | place: Indian Ocean: Red Sea | collected 2010 | reverse complement strand
CGTGTAGCGGCGATCGGCGAACTCGCAGCTCCACCGACGGAGGCCTCGGTAGTTATTGAAGGTGAAGCCGCACCCTTCGCTACGCGGGCCATATATCTTGAGGGGTGGACAGAGGCAGCCGTCTATGAGTTTGGTACGCTCCGTGCTGGTCAGACTCTCGTGGGACCTGCGATAATCGAAGCAGATACGACGACCATATTATTGCTGCCTAATGACTCAGCTACAGCAACCGAGATGGGTTGGCTCGATATTGCGATTGACGATTAATTATATAATTGCGAGGCCAACGGCGGCGTGTTTGCGAGTTAGCTCGGCAAGATTGCCGAGCATCAGTTGCGATGGTTTGCAATAGTGCGGCAGCTGATATGGGCTGGATTCGCCCGACGGTGAGTAGGCTTAAAGTAGTATAGTCAGTTATTTTAGCGTCATGGCAGGATGATCGCTGACAGCGACATATCATGGCGTGACATTGCCTTGGAGTTTTTAGAATGGCCATGGCAGGAATAGACAAGGAGAAGGGATTTCGGTGATGAAGATCCCAATTTATCAAATCGATGCCTTCGCTGAGAGTGCCTTCTCCGGCAATCCGGCAGCCGTGTGCCCCCTCGATGATTGGCTAGAGACTGAAACGATGCAGGCGATTGCCGAAGAGAACAATCTTTCAGAAACGGCCTTCTTCGTTCCGAATAACGACGATTTTGACATACGTTGGTTCACGCCGAAAGCGGAGATTGACTTGGCCGGGCATCCGACACTCGCGACCGCGCACGCGATTTTCACTGAAATCCTGCCGGGACGAAGCTCGGTCAAATTCAACACCAAACTCGGCGATATTTTGAGCGTCGACGACGATGCTGGAGTATTGACGATGGACTTCCCCGCAAGACCTCCGATCAAGACAGGCGGGGTGGAGGAGATGGTGGATGCACTCGGCGCGAAACCGGTGCAGTTCCTGGCGGAGAGGGATGCTTTCGTGGTTTTAAGCAGTGAGTCGGAGTTGCGGGCTCTGTCGCCTGATATGGTAAAACTGACCGCATTATCCTATCTCGGGACTATAGCGACGGCACCTGGTGATGAGGTTGATTTTGTTTCGCGATTTTTTGCACCGCGGTATGGCATTCCAGAAGATCCGGTGACTGGGTCGGCGCATTGCGAGTTGATACCTTATTGGGCGGAGCGGCTTGGCAGAACGAAGATGCTTGCGCGTCAAATATCCAAACGCGGCGGGACAATTTACTGTGAGTATATGGGCGAGAGGGTGAAGATCGGTGGCCGGGCACTTACTTTCATGCGAGGTGAAATCGAATTGTAACGGTTCATTCAGGCTGATTGACGGAAAGGCAAAGCGGATGTTGGTGAAGAAAGACGATATTTCGGCGGCGGCGGAACTTATAGCACAGTTCATGCGGCCGACGTCACAGGTTTGTTGGCCGTTGCTGTCTAAACGATGCGGAGTGGAAGTTTGGGTTAAGCATGAGAACCATACGCCCATTGGCTCGTTCAAGGTGCGCGGCGGTTTAATCTACATGGATGAGTTGAAGCGCCGGCGGCCTGATGTTCCGGGAGTTATTACAGCGACCCGAGGTAATCACGGGCAGTCAGTCGCCTTCGCCGCACGTGCTGCCGGTATCCGGGCTGTGGTTGTGGTGCCCTACGGCAATAGTTGTGAGAAAAACGCGGCGATGAAAGCGTTTGGTGTCGATCTGATTGAGAACGGGAAGGACTTTAACGAGACCCTCGATTTTACGAAGGAACAGGCGGAGGCGCAGGGTCTTGAATTTTTTCCCTCATTTGATCCGCTGCTAATCGCGGGTGTCGGAACTTATACCGTAGAGCTGCTGGATGCTGTGCCAGATCTCGACGCCATCTACGTCCCTATCGGCCTGGGCTCTGGAATTTGTGGCGCCATTTCTGCACGTGACGCACTAGGTTCCACGGCCGACATCATCGGCGTGGTTGCGGAGAAAGCTGCTGCCTATTCATTGTCTTACAATGCCGGTAAAGCGGTTCCGACGAACTCGGCCGATACTTTCGCCGACGGGTTGGCTGTGCGTATTCCAGATGATGATGCGCTCGAGACGATTCTAACCGGGGCAGCGCGTATCATTACTGTCTCTGAAGTGGAAATGAAGGCGGCAATGCGTAACTATTACACTTGCACGCATAATATAGCGGAAGGTGCCGGCGCTGCGTCTCTCGCGGCGTTGCTGCAGGAAAAGGACAAGATGGTCGGACAAAAGGTGGGACTTGTGCTCTCTGGGGGAAATATCGACAGAGAGTTGTATCTCGATATTCTTTCCGGACCGTAGTGCCGAGATCCCAATCCTTGATGTCCTAAAGGGCACCAAAATTTTCGTGATCCGTGAATTATTCTTTTAGATGTTAAAATATTAAGAATTTGCCGACGAGATAGCTGGAACTTAGTAAGTCTGCACCGCTCCAGGGTATAATGCACGTGGCTGATGTCTCGGGTGTATATGCCGTGTCACCGGATATGAAAGGTTCAGTCTTGATTTCATCCGCAGTTTGATGATGGTGCCGGAAAAACACTGTCGCTCAGTCGGATTTATCCAAAACGGGGGCTAATTAAGATAATCGGATTGCCGATGCTTTATGCTGCGGGAGCAAAATCGGGTGACATTGTTATAGAACTCGGTCGCCTGCTTGAGACAGACGAGCTAATTTTGAGCTAACTTAATCAATAATCAAGGACCGCAGACAAAGATGAACGCACAAATCCAAGAAGATTTAGCCACAAGCGTCGACGGGCAGCGGATTACCCAAGCTATCGTGTATCTGGCGGAAAACTTCGAGTTGCAGTCGACGCTTGATGAGGCAGCTGAGGCAGCCGGGCTCAGCGGCCCACATTTTCAGCGGTTGTTCAGGCGTTTCATTGGCGTCAGCCCTAAGAAATTCATCCAACACCTGGCTCTGAATCGGGCGCAGGAGAGCCTGTCCGCCACAGCAAATGTCTTCGATGCGTCTCATGATGCGGGGTCTTCGGGTCTAGGTCGCCGTTACGGCCTTTTGGTAACCTGCGAATCAATGACGCCTGTAGAATGGAAGGCCGAAGATGTTGGAAAGAATATCGTCTATGGGTGGCATCCAAGCCCGTTCGGAGAATGCCTGATCGCCGCGACCGAACGCGGCATCTGTGGTCTCGCATTTGAGCTCAAGGAGGGGCGAGACATCACCATGGCGAACTTGTTCAATTCCTTGGGAGAAGTGAGCCGGAATGAAGACAGGGCGACCACCAAACGGTACGCTGACCTCTCATTTGATGGTGGTTCACTGAAAGTCTTGTTGAGGGGGACGCCCTATCAGTTGAAGGTTTGGGAAGGGTTAATGAGCATTCCGCCGGGTGCGGTGACCAGCTACGAAGGGCTTGCCCGTAAGCTTGGGAGGCCCACTTCGGCACGCGCGGTCGCTGGTGCCGTGGCCCGAAATCCAGTTTCTTGGCTTGTGCCATGCCATCGGGTCCTGCGGCGAACTGGTGAAATTTCTGGTTACCGTTGGGGACCAAGCAGGAAGCGTTCGATGTTGGCTTATGAGGCGGCTGCGATGGATGAGGTGGTAGCATAAAAAATTAAAAATTATATCGGGCGGGTCGCCTCGTCCAGCCAAGTCGATTCCTTTTCCGATAATTCGTCCCGCAATGTCTCACGAACGCGAGCGTGATATGCGTTCAGCCAGTCGATCTCATCTTGTATCATTAGCGTCTTATCGATGAGATTGAGGTCGATTGGCGCCAAGGTAAGCGTTTCAAATTCTAGCGTTGGTCGCTCTGCTCCCTTGAGGCTTTCGCAACGCTTGACCGCGACGAGGTTTTCGATTCGGATGCCGAAGGCTTTCTCCTTATAGTAGCCTGGTTCGTTGGAGACAATCATTCCCGGCACGAGTGCGACTGACATGCTGCTTTTGGAGATGCGGTGTGGTCCTTCGTGAACGCCAAGATAACTACCTACGCCGTGTCCTGTGCCGTGATCGAAGTCAAGGCCGGCTTGCCATAGAGCGGCGCGCGCCAAGGTGTCAATCTGTGCCCCCGTCGTGCCTTCAGGGAATCGCGCCGTGGCAATCGCGATATGTCCTTTGAGAACGCGCGTGAATCGGTCTTGCATCTCGGAGGTTGGCTTGCCAACGGCGATAGTGCGGGTAACATCGGTTGTTCCGTCGGGATATTGTGCGCCTGAATCAACGAGATAGAGTTCCCCGTTTTCGATAGTGCGATTGCTTTCGGGGGTTGCGTGGTAGTGAACGACCGCGCCGTTCGGACCCGCTGAAGAAATTGTCGGAAAGCTTAGACCTCGTAATTCACTGCTTTCTGCACGGAAACTTTGAAGTCTGTCCGAAGCCTCGATTTCAGTGAGACCACCTTTGTGAGCAGTCGACGCAAACCATCCGAGGAATCGCGTTAGTGATTTTCCGTCCCGCAGGTGGGCCCTCCGAGCACCGGCAATTTCTACCTCGTTCTTGATTGCCTTGGGCAAGCTACATGGGTCTTGTCTTTGGATGATTTTGGCGCCGGCGAGGCTTTTGAAGACGAAGGCCGACGCCGTCGCAGGGTCGGCTATTACCGTGGCTTTCGCCACGGCCAGCGCGCTTAATTTGTCGCCGAACGTGCCGATTGGTTGCACTGCCACCGCGTTTCCCAGAAACTCTGTTAGTCCATTCCAAAGTTTTCGTCGATCGACAAACCACTCCACTCCACCGTCACGATGCAAAATGGCGTATGACTGTGGTAGCGGCGTATGCCGGATGTCCTCACCACGGACGTTAAGCAGCCACGCTATGGAGTCCGGTTGAGTGAGGACGGCGGCGTCGATGCCCTCATCCGCGAAGTCAGCTGTAATTTCACTCCTTTTATCTTCGGATTTCTTTCCAGCGAAACAGAGATCATGTGCTTTAATTGGAGAAATGGGCACTGAGGGTTGATTGATCCAAATTTCATCGATTGGGTTCTGCGAAACCGCAACGAGTTTACCTCCTGCCTTTTCGGCGGCTTTAGCGTAACGTTCGGTGGCACTTTGGGTATGTAGCCATGGATCGTAGCCTAGCCTTCCGCCGGCAGGTAAGTTATCGACTATCCATTTGTCTGGCGGCGAATCGATCAAATGATGAGGTTCGTAAAGCGCCATATCAGATTGTTGGCGAACTTGCAGCGTGTATCGGCCATCCACAAAAATTGCTGCCTTGTTAGACAATATGGCGGCTAAACCAGCTGATCCTGAGAAGCCTGTCAGCCAACGCAGTCGTTCCGCCCGAGGGGCGACGAATTCGCCCTGATGTTCGTCGGTGCGTGGGACAAGAAAGCCGTCGAGACCGGCATCATCTAGTCGCTCGCGAAGGCGTTTCAGTTGGCTGTTACCTGGTCGAATGGTGAAGGTGACAGGGTTTGCTGCATTCATCTCTCGACGCAACGCGTCGAGCTGGGCGCGAATTTCTTCCGACGGTTGCGTTGTAATGAGAGAGATCCATTCGCTGCTATCCACCGCGGCTCCATTCACGCCGTCAATGAGCGCTCGAATTTCTTGAATATTCGCATCCTCGCCTGCATTGCCCAATAATGTCGTTAACGTTTCGTCGCCACTATACGCTGCGTCCCGCGACATATTTGTTCACCTCCACCATAGCGCTTGTGGTTTCTAAGCTAGGGATGGTAATCCCCCCTCGCAAGTTTTCTTGGGATCGATATGTTCAGGCTTAGAAATGCGGAAATAGCATAGCCGAGATTGAAAATAATTATACCTATCATTTCGTTCTTTAGGTGCAAAACTAGGGTAACGTGTGGGGCGTTTATTTATTTCCGCCAAAACGCGCCAGGACAAAAGTCGTCCATCCGTCAACATCCACTTTTCTTACAAGATGATAGTCCCGACGCGGATAAGCCGCACGCACTCCATTTTCCTGATTAGAAGTAAATCCCGAAATCACAAGTGTACCGCCAGGTCGAAGTACACGTTTGATATCGCGTGCCATTAGTATCAAAGGTCGTGCTAGGATATTAGCTATTATCATTCCATAGGGCCGTTGCCGGCGGACTTCACCGTTCATGGGGCCGTTCGCGGGAGCGGTTCTGACTAGGTGCGTAAGGCCGTTGAGGCGCACGTTGATGCGGGTTGTTGCGATGGCATCATAGTCGATATCAGCCGCTAATACACACCGACGCCAGCGACTGGCGATCGCCATGGCGAGAATACCGGTGCCGCAGCCGAGATCAAGTATTGGACCTGATAGCTGTCGTCGCGATAAATGCTCAAGAGCCAAAAGGCAGCCTTTCGTCGAACCGTGTGAACCGGTGCCGAAGGCCGGACCGGCATCGACGGCGAGAGCCGTGGCGTTGTGGGGAATGACACCGTGGTAGTGGGATGGATAGATGAAGAACCGGCCAGCAGTTATTGGTTGAAAGGATTTCTGGTTTTTGCTGATCCAGTCGATGGGAGGCAGAGGCACGACACGAACCTCTGGCTCCTCTATACCCGCAATCTCTGCCGCGAGAGCAATAGCCCCGACAATTGCAGATTCGTCCGGTCGCTCAATTGCGAACGCCTCAACCCGCCATTTGCCGCTACCAGTTTTGAAAGCGGCGGTCGCCGATGAAATTGGCGCGAGGGCCCTGTCAAACACGTCAGCCGCATCTTTCGGGACTTCCAATACTAGCGTCCAGCCGGAAACACTGGTCATCTATTTATGATTATCATATGGCTTTTGCCTTTGTCACGAATTGCGCCATAACGCGTTTCGTGCCGGCTTTGTCGAAGGAAATGGTCAAATGATTGCCATCGACCGCTTCGATCGTGCCCATGCCAAATTTTTGGTGAAAACAGCGATTAGCGGGCTGGAATTCTTCGTCAGCCTCAACTGGTAGGACAGTGCCCTCAATTTTGGTTGCCTGGTTGCGCCGCCGCTGGAATCGTTGCCAACCGGGCCCACCGATCGAAACATTAGATGACCAGTCTTCACCATTCTCGGCCAAGCCTGCGTATCCGCCGTATTCACCTACCTCGCTCGTCATCTCAACCTGATTTGCCGGTAACTCGCTGATAAAGCGCGAAGGGATAGATGCCTGCCAAAGGTTATGGATGCGCCGGTTGGCAGCATGCGAAATATCAATGCGCTCTCTCGCCCGAGTGATACCAACATATGCGAGCCGTCGCTCTTCTTCGAGTCCGGGCATACCGCTTTCGTCGAGAGCGCGTTGATGGGGAAACAGTCCTTCTTCCCATCCGGGAAGGAATACCACGTCAAACTCCAGTCCCTTCGCACTATGCAGCGTCATTAGGCTAACCATTTCCTCGTGTCGACTTTCGGCATTCTCCATTACGAGGCTGACGTGTTCCATGAACTCGGAAAGGGACTCAAATTCCTCCATAGCTGAGATCAGCTCTTTCAGGTTTTCGAGGCGACCCGAAGCGTCCGCCTGTTTTTTGATCCGCGCCTGCCACATATCCGTGTACCCGGCCTCATCGAGAACGGTTTCGGCAAGTTCCGTGTGATGGGAAACCTCAGACATGCGTCGCCAGCGCTCAAAATCATCGATAATGGTGGCTAATGCGCGTTTCGCTTGCGGACGGAGCTCATCGGTCGCTAGGATGTCGAGCGCGGTGGAATAGAGAGAGCGCCGCGTCGATCGTGCAATCCCGTGCAGTGTCTGCAGAGTTGTCTTACCAATTCCTCGCGCAGGCTTATTGATTATTCTCTCCAACGCCAAGTCGTCATCCGGTTGGCGAACCACTCGCAGATAGGCGATGGCATCGCGAATCTCTTCCCTCTCGTAGAAGCGTGGGCCGCCAACCACCCTGTATGGGACGCCGAGCGTTATAAAACGCTCCTCAAATTCGCGTGTTTGGAAGCTAGCGCGAACTAGGATGGCTATCTCGTTAAGTGACGCTCCCTTACTATTTAAAGCCTCGACTTCCTCCCCGACGACACGAGCCTCCGCTTCTCCATCCCAGACACCGCGAATGGTCAGTTTTTCGCCGCGGTTCGCTTTCGTCCACAATGTCTTACCGAGTCGGCTTTCGTTGTTGGAGATAAGCCCTGATGCGGCTGCAAGGATTTGTGGAGTGGAACGATAGTTTCGTTCCAGGCGCACCACTTGTGCGCCGGGGAAATCCTTTTCGAACTTTAAAATGTTGCCAATTTCGGCTCCACGCCAGCCGTAAATAGATTGGTCATCGTCGCCGACACAGCAAATGTTCTTGTGACCCTGCGCTAGTAGCCTTAGCCACAAATATTGTGCGACATTAGTGTCTTGATACTCGTCGACTAGGATGTAGCGGAACAGGTTTTGATAATCCCGCAGTATATCCGGTACCTTGGTAAAAACTGTCAGGCAATGCAGTAACAAATCCCCGAAATCGACCGCGTTCAAGGTCTGAAGGCGTTCCTGATATTCGGCATATAGTGTGGCTGCACGGCCATTAGCGAAATCGGCAGTTTCGCCCATTGGCACTTTGTCCGGCGTAAGGCCCTTATCCTTCCAGCGCTGAATGCGACCAGAGAGTGTCCGCGCCGGCCAACGCTTTTCGTCGATATTTGCGGCCTGGAGGTGCTGCTTCAACAAGCGAATTTGGTCATCTGCGTCGAGGATAGTGAAGTCGGTACGTAAACCGACAACTTCCGCGTGGCGCCGTATAATGCGTGCACCCAATGCGTGAAATGTGCCGAGCCACAAACCTTCGACTGCCCCGCCGATATGATGTTCGATCCGAGTGCGCATTTCGCGCGCCGCCTTGTTTGTGAAGGTTACCGCAAGCATTTGATAGGGGCGCGCGCGGCCTTGATGAAGCAGATGGGTGAGCCGTGTGGTTAGCACTCTTGTCTTTCCGGTTCCGGCTCCGGCGAGTACTAAGACCGGTCCATCTAATGTTTCGACGGCAGCTCGCTGTGCTTCGTTTAACGAATCGAGATAGGGTGGCACCGTCCCAGATCCGGCCATTCTCGGTGAAACCGTTTTATCGTGAGGGGCTATGTCCGCATCCAGCGGATCAGCCTGAAGCGGATCGGTCATGGTGTCATTATTGCACTTCCAATCAGAATGCCATTGTGTTCACATTCCTAAGCGCACCCCTTGGCCGACGACATTTAACACAAATGGTCAAAAGACCATAGGGTGTAGCTTGGTTAGTTTATATTGTTTTCTTGCAGAGCGGACCACAACAGATTAGCAGCCTCATCTGGAAAGCTAAGTTTAATACCGTAAACCAACAGCTTCATGGGGTTTGCTTCTTCATACCTATAAGTCGACCCATACCTTGAGGAGCGGGCAGGTGCGAATGGGCATCACGTACCGCAGCTATCCGCTTGGCGACCTCGGTTGACATCGGTCCGACACGTCGAAGTTCCAAGTTTATATGCAGCGATAATAATTCGTTAGTCGCTGCGAGATAGCCTTCAGTTGCATGATACATTTCATGCCAGAAGTGAATGCGCTTTTCGTCGCAATTTAGAATTTGAGTGGTAAACCGAAGCGGGTCACCTTCTTTCACTTCTTGATGATAAGTTACGTTCATGTCTGCGACGAAAGTGGTCGTGTTTTTCTTTGCCTTGTAGTCAAGAGTTAGCCCCAGAAATTCCAACATGGCATCAGTCGCGTGGTCGAATGCTAATACGTAGAAAGCAACGTTCATATGGCCATTATAATCTATCCATTCCGGCAAGACGCTTTCTTTGTGTATCGCAAGTGGCGCTGGAATGTGTTTGAGGCTCATAATTAACGACATATTAAATTGGTCAATGAATTGGCAAGGGATCACTGTCGCTTAAGACATTTGGATTTTGAGTCCCGATTGTACATACTGAACCCGGGACCTTTGCGCGTAAAAAGATGCAGTAGGAGGGTATGAAATGTCGGAAGACGGAAATCTATCACCGGCAGCTTCGTCGCCTCCGATTGCTTGGAAGTGGCTTAACTGGGTGGGCGGGATAAGTTTTCTCGCTGGGCTTTCTGTCGTTCTGCTGTATGTCTATGGTGACCCTCGGCCAATGTATGTCGATCCGGCGAGTAATTCCGCCCCTCAAATTAATAATTCTGAGGTAACGCCAAATTCCACTTACTATCGAATTCGCGCGGATTATCAGAAGTTGACGAAACCGGTTGCTGCTGGGAATTCCATAGCAGCCCTTTGGACATTCTTATTCGGTGAGGCCGTGGCGCAAGCGGGCACTGCATCCGTGCAATTGCGCCTATCGCACCCTGCAAGTCTTAGGTTGCCGCGTGACAAAGACGGGTACCTTTTGCTCGACGTTTCCACAGCTGAGACACGGGCTTCTTCGGTCACTTCATACCTGGTGCGTCAATCTGATGAGAGGGTCGAGCTTCGACTAGAAGTATTGCCAAATGTTGAGGCGCCATCTGGTATTTTACCAAAATTGCTGTGGTTTGCGGCTAGCGACCGACCTCTTTATAGTGGTTGGGTTTCGGTTTTTGCAGGCGGTCCCGAACATGGTACACAGGGGCCAGACGCCAGAAAGCACATCCTGGCTGTGAGGGATTTCACCGGTCGGGCAATAGGTACCGTGCGTATTGGTATAGAAACACGATCTTCGATGCTGTTTCGTCGCTTTCTCGCGGCGGGTGATCTAGAACGGCTTATCGAAGTGGGAAAATCATTTGAAGTGCGTCGGGATATTGCGCTCGGACTGATTAGGGGAGTTTCTGATCTGCCCGCAGAGCTAAAGGATGCGGCTGTCATCGCTCTTACAAACACAAAGCCAGCGAACGACCCTGCGGATGACGACGCTAATTGCAGGCAGCTTTATTTGGAGTTGTCGGGAAATACAGGTTTATCGAATGGCGACGCCGCTTGGTTGGCTTTTCTGCTTCGGTACCAATTGGGGATGAAGATTGACCGAAGTACCAGTGTTTGTGGCGCTCTGGCGATGACAAACGCGCTAAACTCTCTCGGGATGATTGAAGCGTTCGAGCGTCTGAGGCCCGCCCAAACTGTAATCGCTAAGAAGGAGGTCACCGCCGCAGCCGAATTTAAGAAAGACGAACGCCCAATGATTGAACGACGTTACGTTTGTCTCGGCCTAAGCGGCCCTCGTATTGTGCGTCATTGCGAGGCCTTGAATAATATAGCGCGCGAATGGCGTGGCGGTGGCAAGTTTTTACAGATGACCGCATCGAGGCAGCATATTGCTCCTCATGTTGGGCTTGAGGAGCCAACGCCAGATATGGACTATTCCTCGCGCCGATTCGGGGACCGCCGACAGTTACTCATCCATATAGCTTTATCGCGAGTTGAGAATTTTGCGTGTTTCCGCCAAACGCATGAAAATCCCGATTATTTTGAGGCGCTGCTTGTGATGCGGGAGAATGACTCTGGCGATAAGCGTAGGCTAGACGTATTTGAATTTGCATTCGAGAGTGACGGCCGTGTTGGGCGAATTCGTCGACGCGCTGCAATGCAGTCGGATATCGACAAGGCCGGACGCCTGCCCAAGACGTCGCGTTGCCATCGTGAATTCCTTAGTGAAAAAGGCACCCACATGCAGCGTCTGGTGCGCGACTATTGGCAGCTGACATCAGTTGGTGATTGAGTGTCAGCTGAAATAATGTTGACTTACTTGCCATATTTTTTTGCGAAGAAATTTTTAGAAAGCTGTCAGAACCAAACCAATTCTTCGATGAGCGGCGCGCCTACGTTTCTGCTGACAATCTAGGACTGTCGGGACTCGGTCGCTAAGAGGTTTCCATTTTATCTTTGTGCTTGCTGAGTCTAGTAACCAAGGTTGGGCGCAAGCCATTTTTCTGCCGTCTTTAGGTCGACGTCCCGACGTTTTGCGTAATCGGCCGCCTGATCCTTACCGATCCGGCCAATGCCGAAATATTGAGCCCCCGGGTGAGAGAAATAAAATCCGGAAACGGATGCTGCGGGCAGCATTGCAAAACCTTCCGTAAGCTCAATCCCAGTATTGGAAGGCGCTGACAGAAAGTCGAAGAGGGTCGATTTTTCTGAATGGTCAGGGCACGCGGGATAACCTGGTGCTGGCCTGATGCCTTGATACTGTTCAGCGATGATGGCCTCGTCTGATAGCAATTCGTCGAGTGCGTAACCCCAAAACTCTTTGCGAACGCGTTCGTGCAACCGCTCGGCGAAGGCCTCTGCTAACCTGTCAGCTAGTGCTTTCAGAAGGATGTCACTGTAATCATCGTGGTTCGAACGAAACATGCCGAGACGCTCATCGATACCGAGTCCCGTAGTGACGGCGAAGCCGCCGATATAATCAGCGATACCAGAGTCTACTGGAGCTATAAAATCGGCAAGGCAATAGTTTGCACTGCCCTCTCGCTTCGACATTTGTTGGCGCAGAAAGTGAAAACATCCCTTTGGCTTATTACGAGCATTATTAGTGTAAACTTCGACGTCGTCTCCAACAGCATTGGCCGGGAAAAATCCAATCACAGCGCGGGGGTTAATCCATCCTTCTTTGACAATGCGCTCGAGCATTTCCTGAGCGTCGTCGAATAGCGCGCGTGCGGCGTCGCCAACGACACCGTCTGTTAGGATTGTTGGATATTTGCCTATTAGTTCCCAAGTGCGGAAGAATGGTGTCCAATCGATACGATTCACTAGTTCCTTAAGTGGGTATTCTTCAAAGGTTTTGAGTCCGATAAAGCTCGGAGTGGGTGGTACGTAATTATACCAATCGAAAGCGTAGGAACGCTTGCGCGCCTCCCCAATCGGCAGGCGTTCGCTGCGGGTTTCTTTCCCAGCGTAATTGGCTTGAAGTTCTCTGTAGTCGTTTTTGATTCGCTCTATCAACGGCATGCGCTGGGTTTTACTAACTAAGTTGCCAGCTACGCCAACCGCGCGTGATGCGTCGACCACATGTAAAGTTGGCCCCGAATAATTAGGTGCGATCTTTACTGCGGTATGGATTTTCGAGGTGGTGGCACCCCCTATCAATAGCGGTATGTCCAAGTTGCTTCGTTGCATTTCGGTTGCGACCGTTTGCATTTCCTCAAGCGACGGAGTGATGAGGCCGGAGAGCCCAATCATATCAACTTTGTGTTCGATCGCGGTTTTAAGGATTTTTGAGTAGGGGACCATTACTCCGAGGTCGATCACCTCAAAATTGTTGCAGCCCAACACGACACCGACGATATTCTTGCCGATATCGTGGACGTCTCCCTTGACCGTTGCCATAACGATACGCCCCTTGGGACCGGAAGCTTCGTCCTTTTCCGCTTCGATGAATGGTTGTAGATAGGCCACTGCCTGTTTCATAACCCGGGCACTTTTAACAACCTGCGGCAGAAACATCTGGCCGGAACCAAACAGGTCGCCGACGGCATTCATGCCATCCATTAGCGGCCCCTCAATAACGTCTATGGGACGAGCCGACGCTTTGCGCGCCTCTTCTGTATCCTCCAGGATAAAATCAGCGATGCCCGCTATAAGTGCATGTTCGAGACGATTTGTTACCGACGTCTCGCGCCAAGAAAGGTCAACTTCTCTTTTTATACCCGGACCTTTGAAGCCGTCTGCGATTTCTAATAACCGTTCCGTCGCATCCGGGCGGCGGTTCAGCACGACGTCTTCCACGGGCACTCGAAATTCTGTGGGAATATCGGCATAGACCGCAAGCTGGCCTGCGTTGACGATTGCCATGTCGAGGCCTGCGCGTACCGCGTGGTACAAAAAGACCGAGTGCATTGCTTCGCGTACCGCATCGTTTCCGCGGAAGGAGAATGAAAGGTTCGAGAGGCCCCCTGAAACCTTCGCGCCGGGTAAGTTATCTTTAATCCGCTGACAGGCCTCGATGAACGCGACGCCATAGTCATTGTGCTCTTCGATACCAGTTGCGACAGCGAAGATGTTAGGGTCGAAGATAATGTCCTGTGCGGGAAAGCCGATTTCTTGCGTGAGTATACTATAGGCCCTGGTACAAATCTCGACTTTACGTTCAATGGTGTCTGCCTGTCCTTGCTCATCAAACGCCATAACGACTACGGCGGCACCGAATTTAAGCACTTCGCGGGCTTGTTCGCAGAAAGGCGCTTCTCCTTCTTTCAGGCTGATCGAATTAACGATTGCTTTTCCCTGTACGCATTTGAGGCCTGCCTTGATAACGGACCATTTCGAACTGTCGAGCATTATGGGTACGCGGCTGATATCTGGTTCCGACGCCACGAGTTTCAAAAACGTTTCCATGGCCAGTTCGGAGTCGAGCATCGCTTCGTCCATATTGATGTCGATGATCTGTGCTCCGTTCGCGACCTGTTGTCGTGCGACGTCGAGGGCGGCCGAGTAATCGTCTTCCAGGATAAGTTTTTTGAATTTTGCCGAGCCTGTGACGTTCGTCCGCTCACCGATATTGACGAAACCGGTAACGTCGTCAATGTGCAGTGGTTCGAGACCTGAGAGGGTGCAGTTTAGCTTAGCTTCGGTGGCTTTTCGCGGCGAGTTCTCCGCTACGGCTTCCGCGATGGCGGCGATGTGCTCGGGCGTTGTCCCGCAGCAACCGCCAGCGATGTTCAGAAAGCCACTTGCAGAAAATTCTCCGATCAGTTTGGCCATGCTTTCGGGTGTGTCGTCGTATTCGCCAAACTCGTTTGGCAGCCCCGCATTTGGGTAGACACTTACTGGAATTTCAGCGATCTGGGAAATTTCTTGGATGTAGGGCCGCAGATCCTTTGTGCCGAGAGCGCAATTAAACCCTATTGAGAGTGGATTGGCATGACGGATCGATGTCCAAAACGCCTCCGCAGTCTGGCCGGAAAGGGTGCGGCCCGAGGCATCTGTAATTGTGCCTGAAATCATTACAGGCAGTCGCTGACCCCATTTCTGGAAGTAACGTTCGGCTGCGTAGATCGCGGCTTTTGCATTGAGTGTGTCGAAAATCGTTTCGATCAACAATATGTCGACCCCGCCGTCTACCAGCCCGCTAATCGCCTCCTCGTAGGCGTTGGCGAGTTGATCAAAACTGACATTTCGGTACCCGGGATCATTGACGTTGGGTGAAATGGAGGCTGTTCTATTTGTTGGGCCGAGTGCTCCAGCGACGAAGCGCGGCTTGTCCTCGGTTTGGAACGCGGTTATCGCTTTATTCGCAATTTTCGCCGCTTGTTTGTTGATGTCGTAAACCAGCGCCTCTGTCCCATAGTCCGACTGAGAAATAGAGGTCGCATTGAAGGTGTTCGTCCCAATAATGTCGGCGCCGGCATTTAGAAAACCTTCGTGAATTTCTCTTACGATGTCGGGCTGGGTCAACGTCAGAACATCGTTATTGCCCTTCAGGTCTCGTTCGAACTCCTTAAGTTGTCCCCCGCGATAGCCGGTTTCATCGAGGCCGTAACCCTGGATCATCGTGCCCATAGCGCCGTCGAACATTAGGATGCGACGTTTAAGAAGAGCCTGTAATTCGCGGGTGCGTCCCGTCGATAAGTCGGTTCCATTTAGGAGCATGATGGCGATTGTGTCTTTCTTAGGCGGCGTCTGCGGCGCTGTTCAAGCTTGGACGCATGCCTAGTCGCCAGCAGATGGCGTAGGTGAGAGCCGCACGATTAAGTGTGTAGAAATGGAATGCGCAGACGCCATTCTTTAATAAGTCTTCGCATTGCTCGATTGCGATGCTAGCTGCTATCAGGTTCCGTGTTTCCGAATCATCTTCGAGGCCTCGGAACTGCTTGGCTATTCGGTCGGGTACGGTGGTTGCGCATTTCTTACTGAACTCGAGGACTTTGGAGAAATTCGTTATTGGTAAAATTCCAGGTACGAGTGGGGCGGTGATGCCGGAGGCAGCCGCGGCATCTCTGAATCGATAGAAGTAACTATTATCGAAAAAGTATTGGGTCAGAATGCGAGTGGCTCCAGCGTCAATTTTGCGCTTCAGATTATCTAAATCGGCGGCGACGTTCGGTGAATCAGGGTGTTTTTCGGGATAGCCGGCCACGGAAATCTCAAAATCCGCAACTCGTCGAAGTCCGGCCACCAACGCTGCCGCGTTTTCATAACCATTCGGATTTGGCGCAAATTTGGGACTATCAAAGGGAGAGTCTCCACGGAGTGCTACGATATGCTGAATGCCGGCGTCCCACCAATTTTTTGCCAAGTTATCGATTTCTTTGCGCGTGGCGCCGATGCAGGTCAGGTGTGCTGCCGGTGGAATCGGGAGTGCGGAGTGAATACGCTCGACTACTCGCTCTGTTCGGTTTCTGGTTGAACCGCCAGCACCGTAAGTCACCGAAAAGAAGCTGGGTGATAGTGGAACGAGCTTTTCCATGACCTTCCAAAGCTGGGTCTCGGCTTCAGCACTGTGTGGTGGGAAAAACTCAAAACTTACTTTAGGTGTCAAAACCACGATGAAACGCCCCGATTCGGAGTGTTAGTCGCGCGCCAGGTGTCGCCGGATCGGTCCGCGGCCCACAGGCACACTGTTAAAGGATGACCCGCGAGGTGGGTCGTCGAGGTGGGTTCTAAGCCAGCAATTCGAAGCCAATTGTGGACTTCCTCATCTGCGAATCCGAGCCATCGATGCGCATGCTCTTCCCTCAGTTGAGTTTCGTTATGTGGCGCAAAGTCAACAATGATGAGCCGGCCACCTGCTCTCAACAGTCGGGTGGCTTCTTGAATTACAAACGCTGGTTCGTCTGTGTAGTGTAGTGCTAAATGAAAGGTGGCAACGTCGAAACTCTCGGGTTCCAATTCCAGTTGATGCATGTCGCCATAACACACGCGGCAATTCGATAGTTCAGTCTTAGCCAGATTAGAGCGTGCGACGGTTAACATCTCATGAGAAAAATCAATACCGACCGCCCGACGGGTGAATGGGGCGACTACCTCCAAGATTCGGCCTGTGCCTGTACCAATATCAATGTGATCCCAAACTGAACGAATCGGCAACAACTCCTCGAGGGCCCTTTCGACGGCTTCGTCATCAATGTGTAAACGGCGTATGTTGTCCCAATCGTTCGCATTTTGCCGAAAGAATTCAGCTGCTTTTTGAGTACGTTCTTGGCGCACTGCGTCTAGCCGTTGTAAGTCTCTGTCACGAGCGGGGTCTTCTGCTGGGAGTGATTTAATTAAAAAATCTGCGAGACGGCAATTGTCCCCCGACTCAGCAATACGATAAAAGGCCCAAGTACCTTCTCGGGATCGGTTTAGAAGACCAGCTCTGACCATGAGTTTAAGATGGCGGGAAACGCGAGGCTGGCTCTGCCCTAAGATCTGCGTCAGTTCGCTAACTGATAGCTCTGATTCGTTGCATAGCGTCAAGATGCGAAGCCGTGTTTTCTCCGCGGCCGCACTCAGCCCTTCAAGCAGTGCATCCATGACATCCTCGGGGAAAATTATAATATAACAATATAAGCAATTCGTTATTAATAGATGAATAGAAGCAAAAGTACAATGGATGCATCTTATTTGGATCACTGAGTTGAGATATTTTTGCAACACCCCGACGTCTTGCAAGCGCTGAGGGTATTTGTTTATGGCTTTACGAGGCTTGATATGTTAAAAAAGCTAGTCTAAAGAGGTTGTGCCCAATATGTTTGGCATAGATTCTTAAGGCGGCCATTTTTCGGGTGTTATTGAACTTTGACCAGCCTCGCCTTAAAGTTCATCGTGACGGGCGGGCGTCTTCTAGGGAGCATCGGAAGCTATGATTTTTGGTAACTTAAAAACGGACGGAAGGCGCGCGTTTGGAAAGATAGCGGCGCTGGCCTTTGGAGCGCTAGTCGTTACCGGATGCGAATCGCTGAACGACGCGAGCAACGACCCCTTCGAAGACGTCAATCGAGTAGTTTTTGATTTTAACAACAAGCTCGATAACGCGGTTTTTGAACCCATTGCCAAAGGGTATGAAGCTAATATCCATAAAGATATTAGGTATGTCGTTTCTAGTGCGTTAAAACACATTAAGACACCGGTAATTTTGGCAAACAATATTCTTCAAGCGGATCCCGCTGGAATTGAGAATACCGTGACGCGTTTCGTTTCGAATACGGTATTGGGAGTTGGCGGCTTGGACGATTGGGCGTCGAGAAACGGCCGACCCTACAGGGAAGAAGACTTCGGTCAGACACTTGCTGTCTGGGGTGTAGGAGAGGGTCCCTATCTTGTATTGCCGATTATTGGGCCGATGAGTACGCGTGACGGCGCGGGAAGACTTGTCGATTCGTTTGCTGATCCTCTTAATGAGATAGATAGCTTGGCCTTCGAATGGTCACATCGCGGTATAGGCGCCTTAGATACTCGGGCAGGGCTAATAAAAATTCTGGATGACTTAGAGCGGACGTCGCTCGACTATTATGCTGCTGTCCGGAGCCTATATCGTCAAAAGCGAAAAGATAAAATTGCCAACGGCAAAAATGGTGGACCTGTTCCAGTTCCCAACATTAAGTTTTAATGGGGACAATGAAACTCGCGCTTCCTTGGCTCACAAGGGAGCGCTGAGCGGATAAAATTTACAAAAAGGCAGGCCCCGTTGTGTTGCGAATGCTCGCTCCGCCGATATCCAGGGTCGATATATTATCGATAGGGGCGTTGCTGTTTTTGGTGTCGTCGGTAGCAACTGCATCCACGTATAGCGATCCTGGCGCATTTGTTAACGCGCTAGGTAATAGAGCAATTAAATTGCTTGGTTCAAAAACAGCGTCCAATGAAGAGCAAGAGACGCGATTTCGGCAGCTATTGCGCGAAGGTTTCGACGTTAACAAGATAGGTAGGTTTGTTCTTGGCAAGTACAGGCGCAGTGCAACCGACCAAGAAATTTCCGAATTTCTAAAATTATTTGAAGATTACATCGTTTCTCTCTACGCATCAGCCTTTCGAAATTATTCAGGCGAATCGTTTGTGGTTGCGCGTATTGTGAAGACACGCAGCCCGCACGACACGATGGTTGTCGCACATATTAATCCTGATGATCCGAAAGGGCCGACTAAGGTTGTATTCCAGGTCCGTAAATCGCACGAAGACTACAAGATTTTAGACGTCAAAATTCAAGGCGTAAGTATGATTGTAACCCAGCGCGATGAGTTTACCGGGTTTATTCACAATAATGATGGTAAAATCGCAGCCTTAATTGAAGCGTTGCGAAAGAAAACAGCATCGTTGAAAACGAGGGCGGACGGCACTCGATAATTAGGGTTTGCGCGCAGGCATTAGCTGACTAGCGAGTAAGAGGCTTGTAATTGATTCGATGTGGCTGTGCCGCAGTCTCGCCCAATCGCCGGCGTTTATCCGCTTCGTAGGCTTCGTAGTTCCCTTCAAACCAAACGACCTGACTATTACCTTCGTAAGCCATTATATGAGTCGCCAAGCGATCCAGGAACCAACGATCATGACTGGTAATTAGTACGCAACCAGCGAAAACGCTCAGCGCTTCCTCTAACGCCCTTAAAGTATCAACATCGAGATCGTTAGTAGGTTCGTCCAACAACAGAACGTTCGCTCCTGATCGGAGCATCTTCGCGAGGTGGACTCGATTGCGTTCGCCGCCGGACAGTTGATTAACCTTCTTTTGTTGGTCCGGTCCTCGAAAATTAAACGCGCCAACATAAGCACGGCTTTGTATCCGGATTTTACCCAGATCAATTTCTGTTTCGCCTTGGCTGATTTCTTCCCAGACATTTTTATCCCCGTCAAGGGAATCGCGGGATTGGTCCACGGAGCCGATTTGCACGCTGTTTCCAATACGTAATTCTCCGGCATCCGGGTTTTCAAGGCCAGAAATCATGCGAAACAAGGTAGTTTTCCCAGCGCCGTTGGGGCCAATTACGCCGATAATAGCTCCAGGGGGAATTTTGAAGCTGAGATCTTCAATCAGCATTTGGTTATCGTATCCTTTGCGTAGATGATCGGCCTCGATGACGAGATCGCCAAGGCGCTCTCCAGCTGGGATAATAATTTCCGCTGAATTGGGAGCTCGGTCACGGCCTTCCGCGAGTAGATTTTCGTAAGCCTCGATGCGGGCTTTTGATTTTGCCTGACGTGCGCGCGGACTCGAATTGATCCATTCGCGCTCTCTTGCTAGAGTACGAAGACGTGATGAATCAGCGCTT
>MDTE01056402.1_pt1 | contig 20024 bp, 21 predicted proteins | sample 811231 | NCBI WGS metagenome assembly MDTE01 (sample SAMN05326651, study PRJNA326480) | marine metagenome | isolation source: seawater | place: Indian Ocean: Red Sea | collected 2010 | reverse complement strand
CTGTGCTCCAATTCGTCTGCGAGCATGGCTCCAAACTCATCGGGTGGCGGGACAGGGCGAATCACCACATCACGGCGTTGGTAGGGACCTCCGTCGGCCGTGCGGGTGGTATGCGCGTTGGCGAGATTACTTGATGCTACTTCAAGGCGTGTGCGCTGCACATTCAGTGCACCGCCCGCCAGCTCAATCATGCGAAATACGTTAAGAGACATGATTTATCGACCTCCTTCATCGATGGCATAACGGATCAAAGCCATCTTGCGGTGACTGACCTGTGAGACCAGTTCGTATAGGAGTTTATTGGCTGCCATCTTCATCATTTCATCATCCAGGTTGACCTGGTTTCCGTCGAAACCGGTTTCTGGCCCCGGACGATCTTCAACAGTTGGCTCTGCACCGGCGGGCATTCCTTCAGACTGGGATTGCAACATCTGTGTCAGATAATCGTTGAATTCCAGGTCACGAGGGACGTAGCCCGGCGTGTCAGCGTTTGCGAGGTTGGTATTGAGAAGCCCTTGTCTCTGGTACGACAGATCCATGGCGGACCGCAGCCAGGGAAGAAGGGGATCTCCGAGGATTCCCGTCATGGTGACACCTCCACATCGTCGTTTAGACAGATATGAAAAAAGGAGAGATTTCGGCGCAATGCTGCCAGCATTTCATTCCCATCCTCGGGGGGAGGGTCGAGCACTACGATACGGGGGAGCGTTTTGTGTAGGAACTGGCCTCGAACTCGGGTCACATGGAGTTGTTGAATGGCCCGGTTTAGTGCCTCAAGACTCTCTAAGGACCATTGCGTGACATCCCGTAGGACCCATGTGCCAGATGGAGGTTCGTCATTACTCGAGATGAACGCGCCCGTGTTCAAGAGTTCCATCGCGTCTTCGACGGAATTACATAGGTGCATGGGGAGCTCTGCACGTCGTCCGTAGAGGTGCAGGAGTTGGGCAACATTCTCACGTGTCTGGTCGTCAGCGCCTTCAATCAGTACGGGGGAGTCGGCCAGTGCAATGCCTCGTAAGGTCTGTTCAATCTCCGAGAAATCCGGCGCCTGCGCCCGGCGAGGAGGTGCACCATTCACCTGAATCGAAAGCTGCGGTTTCTCGTAGGTTTTAGGCAGCGTGTTCTGGTTTGTCATTGTGTCCCCTTCTTCCTTGAACGCTTTTTGACCTTTCGTCGGCGTTTCTTTCGTGATTTTTTCTTTTTGGTCTCGGCAAGATCTGGAGCGAGATCCATCAACTCTTTCCATACGTTTGGCTGTTCCACCTGGCCGTCTGGCGCATCCGTGTTCGGCGTTGACGAGCCGGCTTTGCCATCTTTTTTGGTGGGGTCCGGCCAGACGACCCCTTTCTGTGCTGCAAGAAAACGGATACGATCACTGACGACCAGTCCACTGTCAGGTTGGCTCGCGGCCTGGATAAGTCGCTGTAATGATTTTTTCTTACAGCTTCGTGCACAGCCACTGAGAACCAGGTTTCCAATACGCTGGAAATCGATGGGATCAAGACTCTGGTCACCGAGTAGCCTCTTCAACTCGGTGGCAGCTGTTTCCATACGTTTCAGAGCGGAGAGCGCCTCGACCCGGGCCAACCTCATCTTTGAGGTCGTGTCTCCGCCGGGTACCTGTTTACGGATCGAGCGAAGAATACGGAGGGCCTGTTCAGCTTTTCCCTGGCGGATAAGCTCCTCTGCTTTATACATCTTAAAGCGCCAGTTCCTTTTGGATTTGGGGTAGCGGGAGTGGAAGTACTTTTCCACCAGCTCGGCACGATTGGGGTCTTGTGCCTGCACATAGCCATCCCAGAGACCGAGGATGAGGTCCTCACGCTCCGTCTCACTGGTCTCTTTATTCAGTAATCCGAGTAGAAGGTCGATACGCTTGTCGTATTGCTCCAACTCGTTGTAGGCGTCAGCCATAGTACGTACAACAGTGCGCTCTAGATACCCGTGGTAGGGTTTAAGGCTGCTTTCATAGACCTCGACCATCTGTACCCATGAACCATGGCGTGCGAGTTTTCGTAACCAGGCATTTACGACCTCCGACGTGAGGCTTTGCATGGCCTCAAGGTCCGCGGCATCAGGCGATTTTTCCAGTATGTGACTCAGGTTCTGTAGGGCTTTTTCTGGGTTGCCGTGCTCAAGCATAATGCGAGCGATTGCATACGATGCTTCGATATCTACAGCGGGGGTTAACGCGCCGGCCCGGATATTCTTGAGTGACCGCAGGGGGTCTCTTCCCGAGGTGTTTAATGAACCAAGGATATCCCGGATACGAAGTAATTGCGCTACATCTGCTTTCTTGCGAGGGCCGCGGATACGAGACCAGTAGACAGTCTTTGCCCGCGATATTCCCGCATCTCCACGAAGCTTCACGGACATATCTCCCAGACGGAGCTGAGCCAGACCCGATTGCCAGGATGTTCCCTCATCCACTGCACGTCGGAACAGGGGGATAGCCGTATCCAGATCGTCTAGACCGGCCGCGGCTTCGGCCCCGATAAGCCAGAGTTGACCACTTCCACGCCGGTCGGCGCTAAGTTTTTTATCCGCCTCGGTAATGACCTCCATTACTTCCAGGAGATCTTTTCCATTCATAGCGATGATCGCGTGTGTGAGGTAAGCGGCGTACTGCCATCGCGCGGAACGCTTCATCGCCAAGGTGTAGGTTCGTAATACGTCTAGAGCTTCTTTGACCCGATCCGTAGATCCGAATAGTCGCGCCTTTGCCATGGCAATATAAGGTCGCATTCCTCGGTCTTCTCGCTTTTCGATGCGCATGAGAAGAGATTCCGCCTCGGGGAAGAGCTCCTGGCGCATGAGCACTTCGGCGGCGATAAGGAGCGTTCTCTGGTAGTTGTACTCATCTTGTTTCCAGGGGTCGCTATTCTTCTGCTCAAACGCCCAACGTTCATGTTGATCGAAGTTTTCCTCGCGCCGTAGAGAATGTTCCGCCAGGAGCGAACGAATAAAACTTCGGCAATTGGCGTTCTGCGCGTGTTTCATGGCCCGTTGCCCTGCGCCGGCTCGAATCTTTTTTCCCTTTCGTGCGGTGTCGATGAGGTCTTGCGCACGGCGGGAATCCGCGCAAGGTGTGTTTCGAGGTATACGTGGCGTCAACATCGGAAATTTGGGGCTTGTATAGATGCCGGACAACTGGCCAACGACCGATGAGGCGCGGGGCATGGGGCGCCGGGCCGCAGGGAAGAAACTGAGGAGCAGGGTGGCGGGTTTGCCCAGATTTCGAACCGAGACTCGTGTCTTGGGGGAATGCAGGCGGATTCGTATGGAGAGCAGTCCGTTCTTTCTTTCGATTCGTTCCACAGAGTCCACGGTATTGCCGAGGCGTTCCTGTAAACTCTTCAGGAACCCGGTCGGCGCGCCTTTCACCTTCAGCAAGACGACCTTGTCGCCGGCTGTGTGGTTTAGATTCACCCGGGTCTTCGCCGAGATGGGAACGGTGATGTGAAACTCGTTGGTCGATTTCGCAAACGTGTTCGGAGACCAGGTCAGGGCCAGGCCCGTCATGGCCACAAACAACCAGGGAAAGATTTGCTGTCGTGAAATACCAAGTTTCATGCTCTACGCGGGTTACAAGATCAGTGCCAATCCGGACGGACAAAAAAAATAGTACCTCAGTTGTTCGTTTATTTTTTGGGACACAAGGATTCGGATTCTCAGACCAGCGAAATGTCGATGGTTCAAATCCGGATGTGCCAGGAGATGGTTGGATCGATCGTCGATACGGCGCCTTTATCGAGCGAAAATCTGGAAATTCCGGGCCTGTCGAAATTCTGACGTTCGACGCAATGCGCCCCTCTAGATCTCCAGTAGATTCAGTCTCTTCATCTTTTCGAGAAGAGTCGTTCTTTTGGTTCCCAGCATCTTTGCAGCCTGGCTGCGATTACCATCACTTTGGTTCAGCGCGTGCGAAATCAGCTCTCTCTCGTAGGCTTGAAGAGCGTCGGAAAGGGACTGTTCGGGTTTGAGTTGTATGGGGGCTGGGGGCTGCTCCGGTTTGGGCTGTGTTGGTATCACAATGCGTTCTGGTTCCTCGGCGGGCTGCGCTTCGGATAGAAGTCCGTCGAGAGACATTTGATACGGCGCATACCGTATACGATCTTGCAAATGGTCTGGTGTGATCGTCGTACTGGGTGGATAAATTACTGCGACTCGTTGCACCAGGTTCTCCAGTTCGCGGACATTTCCCGGCCAGGAGTATTTGCGTAGCATACCGACCGCCTCGGTTGAAAAGCGCGGAACAGCGGTCTTCATCCGCTCGGAGACCCGGCGACAGAAGTGTTCGATCAGTATGGGTACATCGTCCGGTCGATCACGGAGGGGAGGTACGGAGAGGGCGACAACATTCAAGCGATAATAGAGGTCCGCACGAAATCTCTTTTCCTGCACTTCCTTCATCAAATTTCGGTTCGTGGCGGTTACGAAGCGAACATCCGCTTTTAGTGTGCGCGTTGAGCCGATGGGCTGAAATGTACGTTCCTGGAGCACATGAAGGAGCTTCGCCTGTAGATCCAGTCGTAACTCACCGACCTCGTCCAAAAACAGGGTTCCACCACGCGCTGCCTCTACACGACCGATACGATTACTCGTGGCACCAGTGAAGGCCCCTCGCGTATGTCCGAATAATTCACTCTCCAGAAGATGTTCGGGAATAGCAGCACAATTGACCTCTACGAATGGACCTTCTGCTCGATTGGAACATTGGGCCAGCTCGCGCGCGACCAGACTCTTACCGGTGCCGGTCTCTCCCTGGATAAGAACGGTAGCGTCTGTATGCGCTATGCGCTTGAGGCAGTCCATAAAGGGTTTAATCCAGAGTCTGTCTCCCACGAGAGACCAGCTGTCCTCTTCTTCGTCACTCACCGGGTGTGTATGCTGGTGTTCGGAGATCACGCTCTGCAGTGTTTCGGAGAGTTCGGCGACGCTTACGGGTTTTTCAACGAAGTCGCCGGCTCCATACTTCATTGCCTTTACAGCGGTATGAACACTTCCATATCCGGTCATTATAACAAAGGCAGGGGGATGCGAGAGCCCCTGGGTAAACCGAAGTATATCCAGGCCGTCCACTTCCGGCATTTGTAATTCACTTACGACCGCATCAAAGGGTTTGTCGCGGAGCATCGACATCCCCTCGCGTCCTCCGTTTACGTGAACGACTTCTAACCCTGTCTCCTTGAGTCCCTGCGCCAGAAAAGAGGCTGTGTGGGGATCACTGTCAACGATAAGAACGCGATGTGTCATGAAATCCGAAGGAGTAAGACTACGAGGATATCTATCTGCCAGAATAGCGTCAGACTAACATGTCAAAATAGTGGCACACAAGCAAAAAAGTTTATCACCACCCCATATGTTGCCGTTTCGTCCCTGTCGAGTTTCTATAGGGTACTATTACACAAACCCCAATTAGATATATCGTATAACACCTTGTAAATACGTATAAAAACCGAGGCTGTTCGGGGCAGGTTAATACACGGGGAGGGCTGTGTCATATTGTTGACACGTGGAGGGGGTGAGTAGGGCTGGAAAGATCGTATGGCTTGCCCCTGAGCGCCATTCGTGGTGATCATATAGGAACTGACCGATTCGAAACCGGTTGGTAATCTTGAAGCAGAAGTCCCAAACGTTGTATTCAAATAGACTGAACCAAGTTGGCACGAACTCTGCTACGCGGGGCCGTAGTTGTTTTGTGTCATTGGGGCATAAACCATCTAGTTGAGTTGGAGAATCATGGCCGCAGAAGAAGAAATCAATTCAGTGGAAATCACCCCGGTCAAAGGGGGCGGACGCAAGAAGCTTGTGCTCGTTCTTTTGTTATCGAGTCTGATCGGGGGGCTCGGTGGAATCATGGTGGTAAAGACCTTCTTAGGTAAGGCGCCCCCTGCACAGGATGAATCGCCCGATGAACCGGATTCCGATGATGAAGACAATTCGGGTGGTGAGGGATTGGGAGGTAACGATCCCGGGGCAGAGGATGACGATGCTCCTCCGGATGATGCACCGCCATCTAGTCCCAAAGAGTTGGAGAAGTTCACTGTGAATCTAAATGAACCGGGGGCACCAAGATACCTGGTCGTTACCGTGGCATTGAAGTTGGACAAGCTCGCGGTGGAAGAGGAGATCGATGAACGGTCTCTGGAGATCAAGGATCTTCTGAGTTCCTATTTCTCAAGCCTGCGCGAACGCGACACGCGGGGAGAGTCGGCTCGAGAGGAAATGAAAACCAACATTCAACGGCGTCTAAACAACACGCTGCGTAGTGGGAGAGTGTCGCAGGTACTGCTCCCAGAATTTCTGGTTCGATAAACTGTATGGAAAACGTACTTTCACAAGAAGAAATCAAGGCGCTCGTCGATGCCGTAAAATCAGGGCGGGTTCGGCCTTCGTCGAGCCGGGTGGAACCACATCCTGACGATGTGGAGATTCTTGATATAGCAAGTCGCCAGCGGATTATTCGTGGGCGAATGCCTGCGTTGAATATTCTTAGTGATCGCATGGCGCGTCCCATCCGAACTGGCTTATTCAATCTTCTTCGACGAACTTGCACGGTGGAATTAGAAGAAGTGCAGCTTCAAAAGTTCGAAGAGTTTACGCGGGGGCTCCCCGTGCCGGCCTGTCTGAACGTATTCCGTATGAATCCGCTACGAGGGGCTGCGATCGCTGCCATTGATCCCGCCCTTATGTTCAGTCTTGTTGAGCTTCTATTTGGTGGAAGAGCGGTTCAGACGGACTTTAGTCCGGGGGACCGGGAATACAGTGCTATTGAGTTGAATCTCATTCGTAAGATCATGAATATCATCCTGCAGGCTCTGGTAGACACCTGGGCGCCGGTTGTGTCGATCGAGACCGAGTTTTTGCGGACAGAGCTTAATCCACAGGGGGCAAGTATTGCCGGGCCGGCCGAATCCGTAATCACGATTGCCTATGATATCAAAATGGGTGAGATGGCTGGAAAGGTGAGCATCGTTATTCCAGAGCATACAATCCAGCCCATTCGAAATATTCTCGCGTCGCCCCAGGCTGAGCGGAATCAGGACAACACCTATCTTGAAAACCTTCGCACTCTGGTGACGAACATTGGCGCAGATGTGACCGTTCTACTCGGTAGCGGGACGTTACACGTTAGTGAGCTGATGAACCTGAAGGTGGGAGATACCCTACAACTTGATACCGACTCTAGAGGTCGACTGCCTTTGATCGTGCAAGGCCGAGAAAAGTCGGTAGGAGTTCCGGTGATAAGCCGTGGTCGAATGGCCCTTGAGCTCGCATGTGCTCTGGATGGAATACCGCCGGAGCTTGTGGACGACTATGGCGAGGAAGAAGAAACACAAATTGAACCGGAAACCGACACACAGGTTCCGGATGTAGATCCAGTGGCTTCAACAGGACTGGAACCAACCGAAGGCATTGAAGGAGAAGAAGATGTCTGATCCCCAAGTACCGACCGATTCGCCGACCTCACCGGTAGGAGAACAAGCTCCTGGCGTGGATGCGGCACTAAACAAAGCAGAAGACGATCTGACTAGTCTTGAACGGATCATGGACATCCCTCTGGTGGTGTCGGTTGAGCTGGGGCGGACGCGTATGCTGGTGGGAGATCTTCTCCAGCTAGGCGCTGGATCGGTTATTGAGCTTACAAAACTCGCCGATGAACCTCTGGACGTCTTCGTGCACGGCAAGCTGGTCGCGCGCGGTGAAGCAGTGGTTGTTAATGACAAATTCGGTGTGCGACTAACGGATATTGTGAGTCCGACGGAACGACTCCAATCCTTGAGCACCTGATTTATTCGCTGGAGAACCCCTATGGCTACAACCTCCATACTACTAACCAGTCTTGCACTCTCGGTGGCCCAATTTGCCGGGCAACCGGTACCGGCGGCGGATTCTGCTCTACCCAAAAACCATATGGAATTGGTAGAAACGTTACGGTCCACGGATGTGCCCACCATCAAAACAGCGGCAGAGCCAACGGCTGCTACACAGGAACCCGTATTGGTTTCAGCGAGTAGTGTCGAGAATCTGACAGAACAGAAGATCTCCCAGGTTCGTCAGATTCGGGCAGAAGCCAACGAGGGAAAAACGAAGAAGGCGTCGGGTTCGGGTGGATTGTCCTCGCTCCTGGGTTGGATGACGACCTTGCTGTTAATGGCGGCGACCGCCTTTGGTATCGTCTGGGGTCTCAAGAAGTTTCGTCGTCGAGGAAAGCAGGAGCTAAAAGGCAAAGATCTAAAGCTTATGGAATCGCTTTGGCTCGGACGTGGCCAACGCCTCTTGCTGGTATCTGTAGGCGGCCAGCGAGTATTATTAGGTGCCACAGGTGGCGGGATTCAGTCCCTCGCTGTGGTCGCAGACGACGGGATCTCGGTGCCTTCTGAGGGAGGGACCGCGACCAGTCTTGTGGTACAAAAAGCTGGAAATGTTCCCAAACCGTCACCGGTAGCAAACCCGGCGCGCACGACAGCATTTTCTGAGAAGATTCGAGAAGAGCTCGACAAATCGAAACCTGTCGCAGAGCCCACAGAGAGCCAGTCTCGAGAACGCGTGAAGCAGATTCTCCGCCGGCTCAACCGCGTTTGAGTAGGTTATGGATCCAGGCGCTATCAGTATACCCATCCAGGAAGCTGCGGGAAATGCGCCGTTGAGAATCCTCCTGGTACTCACCATTCTGGCTCTTATACCAGGATTGGTGATCTCCATGACCGCGTTTCTTCGAATCGTCGTGGTTCTGGGATTGATGCGTCAAGCACTCGGGCTTCAGCAGATGCCGCCGAATCAGGTAATCATTGGTATCTCGATATTCCTGACCTACTTTGTGATGGGTCCGTCGCTAGAGCGCGTCTATGCGGATTCTGTAAAGCCGTATATGCGGGGAGAAGTCTCGGAGACAGAAGCGTTGTCGCGAGGGGCGGGACCTATGCGTGACTTCATGCTTTCACAAACACGTGATAGCGACCTGGCTTTGATGGCAAACCTTGCCAAGGAACCGGAATATGGCACTCCGGATGATGTTCCAATGCGAGTCGTTGTACCCGCATTTATTGTGAGTGAGCTACGTACAGCATTTGCCATTGGGTTCTTGTTGTTTATTCCGTTCCTCGTGGTTGATCTCGCGATCGCCGCATTATTGAACGCATTAGGCATGATCATGTTGCCGCCAACGGCAATAGCCTTGCCTTTCAAGTTGCTGATTTTTGTTCTCGCGGATGGCTGGGCATTGCTCGTTGGTGCTGTCGTTCGAAGCTTTGGAGGCGCATAATGCAGGTAGACGTCGCAATTTATGTGCTGAAGAGTGCTCTAACCACGGGTGCCATGATTATGGCACCTGTCCTTCTTACCGGTCTGGTTGTTGGAATCATGGTTGCTGCGACCCAGGCGGCTACCCAGGTTAACGAACCGACTTTGACCTTTGTGCCCAAGGTTCTGGCTGTTGGGTTTGTCTTTGGTCTGATTCTTCCCTGGGCGTTTCAGCGTATGATTCTTCTCGTCCAGATGGTGATGTCCCAGGCCGGACAGATTCTGATGAACTAATGGCTGACGTTATCAGCCATGGTGACATAGGGTTGGCGACCCTCCTCGCCTTTGTACGCTTCTCTGCGTTCTTTTTGATCGCTCCCATCCCCGGGAATGGAGCTCCCCCGACGGCACGTGTTGCATTAGCCGCAGGGGTTGCCTGGGCGATGGCACCGGGGTCTGCGTCGTCCATGGTCGGAGTATCCCTTGTGGGAGCAGCGGTTGTTGAGATCGTTATAGGACTGGCGATGGGCTTTATGTTGACCATGGTAATCAACGCCTTCCTGATGGGCGGCGAAGCTGTAGGTCATCAGATGGGGCTAAGCTCACCGAGTTTCATCGACCCACGTCTTCCAGGTCAATATACGGTCATGGGTGGTGCTTTCTTCTTCTTAACGTTGGCTATCTTTGCACTCTCTGGGGGCCCGGGCCGGATGCTGGTCCTTCTCTATCGGTCCCTGGAGTTTGTCCCTCCCGGTGGTCCTTTTGCTCCGCCCAATGTATTGGAGATGGCGCAGGTCTCCGGATCGGTGATGTTTCTTACAGCGGTACAGGCGGCTGCACCAATGATCGCATCGGTATTTGCAGCCCAGATGTTGCTTGCCGTGCTCGCCCGAGCGGTTCCGACCATGAACCTCTTTATCGAGGGGCCAGGCCTGACTGTTGCAGCAGGTGTTATTGGCCTGATTGCGTCGGTACACACATTCGCACCGTTAGTTGATGCGGTCTTTATCGAGCGTATGGAAAATTTGGCACGATGGTTGCTTATGTAAAAGCTGATGGCCCAGGAAACCGCAGCAGAACGTACCGAGGAACCTACCCCTAGACGCAGGCAGAAAGCCCGCGATGAGGGACAGGTAGCCAAATCATCTGAAGTCGTATCGGCTTTAATTATGGGATTGGTGACTGTGGTCATCTTTTATTGGATGGCCTATATCACTCCGGGACTCGTGGATTTCACGCAGAGCGCATTTCGTCTCGAGAACTGGAGAGAGATAGAGCACGCTGGGGCACCTGCAATCGTACGGTCGGTTGGCGCAGAGATCGCTCGGATCGTAATCCCTGTCGCGCTCGTAACCGGCATTATTTCCCTACTCGCCAACCTGGCCCAGGTCGGTCTTTCGGTGAACTGGGAGCTATGCAACTTCAAATGGGATCGTTTGAACCCTCTGAACTGGTTCAAGAAGATGTTCTCGCTTGAGCTGCCCGTAGAACTTACCAAGGCGCTGTTCAAGGGACTCGGTGTTATCACCATCGCGATTCTTGGCTTATTGGATGAGCCCTACTATCTCGGGAAATTGATGTTTTCGAGCTTGCCTCAACTCGGCGAGCATATGCGTGACCTGGCTGCAGGCGTCTTTTTCCGCGTCACGCTCGCCATGGTCGCCCTGGCCATTATTGATTACCTATGGACCCGGATGCGCCATGAGCAGAAGATCCGGATGACCCGCCAGGAAATACGCGACGAAATGAAAGAGATGGAAGGTGATCCCTACCAACGTGCTGCACAGAGGCGCCGTGGGCGGGAGATGGTCCAGGAGGCGTTGGCTTCGAACGTGCGTGGAGCGACGGTTGTTGTCCGAAATCCGACACATTTTGCGGTCGCACTTCGATACGAGCGACAAGTGGATGAGAGTCCAAAGGTTGTAGCGAAGGGGCGTGGCTACAAAGCATTACGTATTATTGCATTGGCGCAGGAAGCCGATATTCCGGTGATTGAAGACCGGCCGCTTGCGCGCACCTTGTACCGGTCTGTGAAAGTCGGAAAGACCGTGCCCGTCGAACTGTATCGTGCCGTAGCACGGTTGTTTGCTGCTCTATATAAGTCCCAGGGCGTCGCCGCGGAGAATCTGACATGAGCACTCCAGCGACCAGCCCGCGCAAAGGGATCATCAACTTCTCCGAGCTTCTGGTAGGCGGCGGCTTCCTTGGGATTGTTGCGTTATTAATTCTGCCGTTGCCACCAACCGGTCTGGATCTATTCCTGGCCTTAAGCATGGCTCTCGCCACTGTCGTATTTTTGACAGCACTTTTTTCGGAACGTCCGATCGACTTCTCCGTCTTTCCCACTCTACTCCTGATCACGACACTTCTACGGCTTGCACTGAATGTGGCGTCTACTCGTCTGATTCTACTTCGTGGACACGAGGGCGACGACGCGGCTGGTGATGTAATCCAGGCCTTCGGTGACTTTGTTGTCGGCGGTAACGCTGGCGTCGGTATTATCGTATTCATTATCCTCGTCCTGATTAACTTTGTGGTCATCACCAAAGGTGCGGGGCGTATCGCCGAGGTTGCTGCGCGCTTCACTCTAGACGCGATGCCCGGTAAGCAGATGGCGATTGATGCGGAACTCAACGCCGGGACGATCAATGACGCCGAGGCACGCCGCCGCCGTGGTGAGATTGAAGAACAGGCGGATTTCTATGGTGCGATGGACGGGGCGAGTAAGTTCGTGCGTGGAGATGCGATCGCGGGTCTTGTAATTACGGCCATCAACCTTGTCGGTGGAATCGCGATTGGGTTGGCACAGAAGGATATGAGCTTCTCAAGCGCGGCTGCGACGTATTCCATGCTTACGATCGGTGACGGTCTAGTTTCGCAGATGCCAGCTCTCGTCGTATCGACCTCTGCTGGTGTTGTCATATCGCGAGCTTCGGGGCGCTCAAGCTTTGGTGCCGAGGTAGCAGAACAGTTACTCGCCGGGCGTCCAGTATTAATTATATCGAGTATTTTCTTGATGGTTCTTGGTCTGGTGCCAGGGCTACCCATCATGCCGTTCGGTATCCTCTCTGCGTTCCTCCTCATCGCGGCGCTTCGCAAGCATAAGACCGTAAAGTTAGAGGCTGACGCAGCGGTTACGGAAGAGTTGGATAGGGGGCCACCGCCCGAACCGCATATCTCCGAACTGTTACGAGTAGATACTTTGACCCTGGAGGTAGGGTACGGGCTTCTCCAGCTGGTGGACACGAGTCGTGGTGGAGATATTCCCGAACGCGTGAAGAAGTTACGTCGTCAGCTCGCGGAGGAGCTTGGCATTATCGTCCCACCGGTTCGTGTCATTGATAATCTGGAATTACAGTCCGGGGAATACGTGGTGAAGATCTATGGTGCCCGACTTGCCAAAGGAAAGGTTATGCCCGAGCGGCATATGGCCATTGATTCGGCGGGTATCCAGACCTTTACGAATGGTATTCAGGTCAAGGAGCCCGTGTTCAATCTGAACGCCTTCTGGATCGTACCGGAGGATCGGGCCAGAGCGGAATCTCGTGGACTCACCGTGGTGGATCCGTCAACCGTTATGGTTACACATCTGGCAGAAGTCTTGCGTAGAAACGCCGCTGAATTGATAGGGCGGGATCAGGTAGACGAGCTCGTCTCCTATATGCGTGAATCCGCACCCAAATTGGTGTCTGAGCTTATACCCGATCAGATGAGCCTCGGAGAACTGGTCGTGATTCTTCAGCGGTTGCTGGAAGAACGGATTTCGGTCCGGAATCTGCGCCTGATTCTAGAGGCGATTTCTGCAGGAATCCACAAGACAAAAGAGCCAGGGATTTTGACCGAAATCGTACGCGCGAGCTTGAGTCGACAGATCACCAGCTCAGTGACGGACACGGACGGAATTGTCCATGCGATTACCCTGGACCGAGACAGCGAAATCATGCTACGAAATTCGCTGAGTCCAACGGGGGTCTTGGCACCAGAACCGATGGTGTTCCGAAACCTGGTGCAGACGGTTGCGGATCACTTCCAGAAGATAGGAGACAGCGGCAATACAGCCTGTCTTCTTTCGGCTGAAGATCTACGTAGACCTTTATATGAATTATTAAATCTCCACCTGCCCGATTTGTCCGTGGTTGCTCTTCGTGAACTCGATCGTACGTCCGAGTTACGGATTCAAGGAACCATAAGCGGACTTGACGCGTGAAGGCGAACCTACGATGCATGTGCAAGTAATTAAAGCCCAATCTCGACGCAAATTGCTCAGCGAAACGCGGCGACTTCTTGGTCCCGACGCGTTAATCCTGTCTGTGCGAAAGGAACCCGGCTCCAAACCAGGAGAATTTGAGTGGGAAGCTGTCGTTGGGATGGATCCGAATGACGGAGAGCTCGCTACAAATGTGGTGAAAAAACTTCCTGTACCTGACCAGCGTCCACCACGTCTGGAATTGATTACGGATGTTCCCCGGGAGGCCCCAGCCCCTGCGCCGAAACCGGCTCCTGCTCCGAAACGCGATTTGTCTCCCGTAGTAATCCATCCGGCGGCGCAGAAGTTGATGGAGGTTCGCTCCAACTTAACCCAGGAATTGGGAGCCGTGCTAGAGACCAGAGGTCAGAACAGCGATGGACTCTTGCGAATGGGACAACGGTTGGCGCAGTTGGAGTCCGACCTTCTGACCAGTCTTATGCAAGAGCTGGACATTCCAATCCGCTTTGTTCCTGTTCTTCGCGATCTCTACTCCTCCGGGTATCCAGAAGGTGAAGCATTACGCTTGTTGAGCATGGTCCGTCACCATACGGACGGTGATAACGATATCGAAATGGCTCGGTTCAAATCCTGCTTACGGAAGGTTATTCGTCGGGAAGTCAAAGTTGCCGACACCGAGAACGATAACAAGCCAGGGGTTTCGATTTTCGTAGGCAGCTCTGGTGTTGGTAAGTCGGCCATGGCGGCGAAACTCGCGGCAGATTTACGTGTTACGAAAGATGCTCGACCGGTCCTGGGAGTATTGAAGCCCAATCGAGCTATCGGAGTCGCCCTTATGCGGCGCTATGCAGATTGTCTGGATTTGGATTTTGTCCAGATTCGAACCCGATTGCAGCTGGAACATCTTGTAGAGATGGCAAAGCATACCCGCGTTATTCTGGATACTCCTGGAATCAGCCCGTTCGATGAGGGGCGTCTTCGTAGCCTCAGAAAGACCCTGGATGCGATCCCCAACGCCGATGTCCATACGGTTGTGTCGAACAGCATGGGACAGACGGATGTGTTATGTGCCCTCGACGCATTTGGACATGTGGGCGCCGACCAATTCGCGGTTACTCGTCTTGATGAGGCACCATACCCTGGGCGAGTTCTTACAGCTGCAGCTCGTTCTGGCTTGTCTCTCAGCTACTTGTCCAATGGCACCCAGATCCCAGACGATCTGGTCCGGCCGCGCCTTAAGAAACTGTTATCCTCTGTTCTGGAACCCAAGAGGGCCATTGCTTCATGAGTAGGAACGGCAGCCAATACCAGGACCTGAGTCAGCTCAGGACCCCATCCAACGATGGGCCTACCGTCCTTACGGTCGCTAGTGGCAAAGGCGGTGTGGGAAAAACCCACCTGTCGGTCAATGTGGCCGTCTGTCTGGCGGATATGGGGTATCGTGTTCTGGTTGTAGACGGGGATCTGGGGCTAGCCAATGTGAATGTTCTGTTGGGTATCAATCCTGGCTATCACGCAGGTCATCTTCTCGATGGAACACAGCCGTTTGATAAGGTAGTGGACGAGATTGAGGAGAACCTACACATTCTTCCGGCAGGGAGTGCGATGGTTCAAATGGCGGAACTGGATATGGCATCGCAGGTCCGTCTTCTTGAACGCCTCGACCTATACCGACGTCCCTATGATTTTGTGCTGATCGATGCGTCGGCCGGTATCGGGGCGAATGTGCGTTTGGCGCTGGCGATTGCACACCAGACGATTGTTGTAATGAATCCAGAGATGACCTCGTTGACCGACGCCTATGCATTGGTAAAGGTCGCCTTCCGATCGGGCTGTAAGGGACCGTTCCAGGTCGTGGTCAACAGGGTACGGCTAGCGGAGCAGGCGCGCGAGATGCACACCTGCCTTAGCTCCGCAGCAGGAGCGTTGCTTGGATTAGAGCTTGAGTATGCCGGATATGTGTATCTGGACTCGGTAGTGGAACGGGCGATGCGGGAACAAAAACCGTTCGTCCGGGTCTATCCGAGGGCGCCGGCCTCCCGTTGTATTACTACGTTGGCGCACCGTCTGGTTGCGCTCAATTCTGGTCGGAAAGAGTCCAGATCGACGGGGGGACGTTAAATGAAATTGGGAATCGAAGAATTGGGTGGTGATGTATGATGAGTAACCCATTAAAGGGATATAAGGCCCACGTTCCAGGTGGCAGGAGTGGCCCCAACGATGCGTTGGTTCGAAAGCACGCCCCTATGGTCTACCGGGTCGTGCGGCATATCGCTGGAAAGCTTCCCCATACCGTGGATAGCGAAGATCTCTTCGGGGCCGGCATGGTTGGATTACTAGAAGCTATCGAAAAATACGATGAAGGTCGTGGTATTGCGTTTGAAGCCTACGCACGAATTCGCGTCCGGGGAGCGGTTTTGGACGCGTTGCGGAAGCTTGACCATCTAAGTCGTCGAATGCGTCGCAAAACGAAGTCGGTTCGCGCCTCTAAGCGGGAGCTTGAGCAAAGCGCGGGGCGTCCGGTCAGTGATTCAGACGTGGCCGATACCATGGGCATGTCGGTGCAAGAGGTGCAATCGAGCCAGAGTCGCCATAGTGCACCGGAAATGATGGACCCGCAGATCATGGATAGTCTGCAGCTTGGGAACCTCTGGGAGGGGGGCTCGGGTGTGCTGGAAGGGCTCGAGCGCCAGGAGCGGATCGAGTTGGTCGTACAGGCCTTGTCCCAATTACCAGAACGAAACCGATTGATCATGGGGCTCTATTATGAAGCAGAGCTTACCCTGAATGAGGTCGGTCAGGTGGTTGGTGTAACGGAATCCCGCGTGAGTCAGATCATTCGAAAAACGGTAAAGATGATCCGTGAATATATCGATACTCTAGATAATACTGAGAGCTAGACCGGCCCACTGGACCAGCATCGGGAGTGCCGATGAACCAAGCCATTCGAAGATATGAGCGGATACTGGATCTTCTCGATCGGGAGCGAACAATTGCCGAGGGGGAGTTGGCAGAGGTCATGGTGCGCCTGAATGAGATGACGGCCAAGGTGCAAAATCTGCGAACGGAGCTTGCCAGCCTCGGCGATATAAAAACCCATGGAGCAGGGCACAACGTCTTGGATGAGCTAGTTTGTCGCGAGAATGCGACTGTCAGGATTTTGGCGCAGTTGGATATTTTGAATGACAAGATCGAGTCCTATGACCGCGATATCGTGGAGCCGGTCCGGCAGAAAGTCCATGCAGCGCACCGAAAATGCCGCATGGTGGAGACGCTCTTGGACCGTCGGCGGGCGGAATACAAAAAAGAGCTGCAGCGCCAGGAGAATGTGCTGCTGGACGAGTCCGGTATAACCCGTTGGCGACTGGCTCGGCTGAACGAGGAATCCTGATTACAGGATATATTGTATCGTTTATCGGTTGAATTCGTCTGTGCACGGTCAAAATCGGTGATTTGTGGCCGATAGGTTTTAGGTAGCGGGAAGATTTTCCGTTTTTGAAACCTGAACGGAGCTGCACAGACCTATGTCACATGGAATCTATACAGCTGCCTCTGGGGCAGTTGCTCGGCAGACACATCTGGATATGTTGGCGAATAATCTCGCGAACTCCCAGACAGCAGGTTTCCGGGAAATGAAGGCTGTCTTTGAGGAAGTTCTTACGCCGGCTACGTCGGATGCCCGTCATATGGTCGTAATGGGGCCGAGTCGTATGTCTATGGCCCAGGGGCCAATGATCTCTACGGGTGATCCCATGGATCTGACAATCCAGGGGGACGGTTTCTTCTTGTCGGAGGAGCCCGATGGAACCTGGTCCCTATTACGCTCTCTTCATGCGCATAGTAATACCGAAGGGTACCTGGTGGATAACCAGGGGCGATTTCTTCTGTCGCGCACCGGAAGCCCGGTCATGGTTGATCCCGATATTCCGTTCCAGATTTCGGATGAAGGTGAGGTCATTCAACGAGACCAGACGGTCGATCGTTTATCTCTTGTCGGCGTTTCAAAACCCGCAGCGCTCGATCCCCTTGGCCATGGTGTGTACCGGGCGACGCACGAATCCGGGAATCTATTTGCCATTCCAGCCGAGGTAATCGGAGGGGCCGTCGAGGGGTCCAATGTGAAGCCCGTGGAGTCCATGGTCGAGTTGATTCGTGTGCAACGAGATTTCCAATCACTCGTTAAAGCGATGCAGGCGTATCGAGACGCCGATGACGAATTAATTCGAACGGCTGGTCGATGATCGCACGGAAAACAAGACCCCTTTTATTTCAGTCTAAGCCAGACCGACCGATTGCTGGTGATTGGACTTTGCATTACACCGATGGAGATGCCTGATGCCACGAGCTTTATTTACAGCCGCCTCTGGGATGGTCGCTCAGCAGCTCAATATTGATAACATTGCGCATAACCTTGCCAATGTGAATACGACCGGCTTCAAACGAGCCCGTCTAGAGTTCCAGGATCTCCTTTATCAACGTATGCGGATCGCGGGTACGGGGACATCCCGTGATACGGAAGTTCCAGCCGGTCTTCAGATTGGTCATGGAACGCGGCCTGTGGCGACGGAACGAAACTTTGGTAATGGCCCGTTACAAGCAACGGAAACCGCTACCGATCTAGCTGTTGAGGGGTCAGGGCTATTTCAAATCCGTCTTCCTAGCGGTGAGTTGGCGTATACCCGCTCCGGAGCGTTCAAGATTGATAGTCGCGGCCAACTGGTTACGCAGGATGGCTTCCCCCTGGAACCGCCCGTCGTATTACCTACTGATGTGACGGATCTTGCTGTTGGATCCGATGGGACCATCACGGTCATGACGGCGACTCGAACGTCGACAGTCCAAATCGGCCAAATTCAGTTGGCGAATCTCCTGAACAAAGGGGCGTTGGAGCCGATGGGCAAGAATATGTACCGCGTCACGGGTGATCCGGGAGATATCCACCTGGGCGCACCGGGTAGCGATGGCTTCGGTACCATTGCACAGGGCTTCCTCGAGAGCTCGAATGTTCGCGTTGTGGAAGAGATGATTGCCCTGATTACGGGCCAGCGCGCCTACGAGGCAAGCTCCAAAGTTATTCAAACAGCTGATCGCATGCTCGAAGATGCGAATCGCCTGAGGTAGTTCGAATGGGCTTGGTTTCCACCATACTAATGGCGTTATTGGCGGTAAGTCCGGGTGAATTCCGGTCGGAATCACCAGCCGAAGCGGTCCAGAATGCCGCAGAATATGTAACTGGTGAGACCGGAATGCTACCGGACCTGGGGACTCGGACTTTTGTCGGGTTACCCGAACCTGCGCCAGGAATCACTTTTATCGCTCGACCAATGATGGGTCCCAACTCTTCGGACAACCTGGTTATCGAAGTTGTAGCCATGCGCGGTCGAAACATTGTTGCCAGCCGGCCCTTTGTTTTTCCGCGCGAACAGTTACGACAGGTTGTCGTGGCGAAACGCTCGATTGCTCGAGGTTCGCGTATCCAGGCGGGCGATGTCCGTCTTGTGGAGCGAAAACGTTCCGCTGGACCAGAGCGTCATTTTACCGATCTGACCGCAATCGTGGGTCAGGTGACACGAACACCTATCATCGCTGGGCGAGCCATCTCTCTGCGACAGGTTCGCCGGGTCTATTCGGTAAAACGCGGAGACAAAGTCAAAGTACGAGTATCGACGGGAAGCCTCCAGATAAGCATGTCTGGAAAGGCTGTAGAAAATGGTGCGACTGGCGATGACATCAAGATTCTGAACCCGATCTCAGGTCGCGTTATTGTTGCTCGTGTCGTGGGGCCCGGCCTTATGGAGGTGGGCCCATGAAGCGTCTTTTTGTGATAGTTGCTCTCGGTGCGATGCTTGGAACGTCCTGTGGCGTTCGTCACGTAAAGCCATACGAAGTAAAGCGGCGCCAATACAAGCCGCTTGAGAAGCCCGAAGCGCCATTACCGAAAAAGACGGATGGTTCGGTCTGGCAGACGGGTGCAAGTGGTGGAACGCTTTTTACCGATGTTCGAGCTTTCGCAAAGAACGATATTGTGACGATTCGTATTGAGGAGACAGCATCCGCGACTCGTGCGTCAAAAACCATGCTTGGACGAAACTCAAGTCTCGGCATGGGGGCGAGTGTGATTGGTGTATTTGGTACGCCGGGGTCCAATGGTCAGAGCAATAAGGGGATCGCAGGAGCCAACGCCGAGAAGTCGGTGGAATCGGGTGGAGAAACGAGTCGGAAAGATGAGGTTCGGTTCACGATCGCAGCTACCGTTACTCGTGTTTTAGCCAATGGGAACCTGTACCTCGAAGGTCACCGAGTTGTACTCGTGAACGAGGAAGAGCATCACTTCCACATCAGTGGTGTGGCACGCCCCGAAGATATTGAACAGGACAATAAGATTCCGTCCTACAAACTGGCGGAAGCCCATGTTGAATTTACTGGGCGTGGCAATATCACGAACGAAGAACAGGCAGGCTGGCTTGGTCGATTCCTTCACCATATCTGGCCCTTCTAGAGAGAGCAGAACCGATGCGTAGACTTGGAACAATTCTTACAATGCTCTCTCTTCTGGTCTTTCTTCCGG
>MDTE01156822.1_pt1 | contig 20025 bp, 17 predicted proteins | sample 811231 | NCBI WGS metagenome assembly MDTE01 (sample SAMN05326651, study PRJNA326480) | marine metagenome | isolation source: seawater | place: Indian Ocean: Red Sea | collected 2010 | reverse complement strand
TCAAGTACCTCAGTCTTTTCACTTGAATATAATATTAAACTTAAATTTAATCACTAATATTTCTGAGAAAACTAATCTTGTTACTAATTTAAATTCATTTCTTGGAACTCAAAAAATTACATCTGGAATAGAATTAGGTTTGAATTATGGTAGCTTTATAGTTGAAAATAGTAATTTTTTTAATTCTTTATCTAAAAAAAAGTTAATGGCTTTTTATTTTGGATTTGATCTGGATAATTTTTTCCACGATTATATGAATCAAGGAAGTCTTTTTAAAAATAATGCACCATTTACTATTAAAATTAAAACTTTAAGATACAATTTAAAATCAGGATTCTCACTTAAAATAAGAAATTGGAAAATTACTTGTATATACAATCAGTTTAGTAGAGATAACATCAAACAATTTAAAAAATACCATAAAGTTTTAAATTTGTCATTGAAACATTTTTTTAACTGAGAAATTTTATCAAAAATTAGTTTCAATGATTATTAGTTTGAATTTATTTTATACCATGCATTTTTTTACTTAAAAAATTATTAAGTAAAAACATAACCAAACCAGCGCTAATAGGAACTAAAGCAAAAATAGCAAAGAATCCATTCAATCCAATTTCATTTGATATACTATCTATATAACTCCCCGTTATACCAGCTAAAAAGTTTGCAACAGCACTTGAAAGTAACCAAATTCCAAACATAAGCCCAATCAGTCTTGCAGGCGCTAGTTTACTAACGTATGATAAACCAACTGGAGACAAACATAATTCACCTGTGGTGTGAAAAAAATAGGCATATACTAACCAAATTAAGCTTACACTAGCAGTTTGTGCTCCAGCAGGGATTCCTAAAGCCCCGTAGGAAACAAACAAATAACCAATTCCAAGAAGAATTAAACCTATACCAAACTTTTTAGGACCTGACGGATTATATTTTGAAGCCCAGATTTTTGAAAAAAGAGGAGCTAACAATATAATAAATAGGGCATTCAGCATAGAAAACCATGATGCAGGTATTTCAGAGGATTTTTGGCTTATTTCGTTATTCAACATATAAATTACTATACTCCATATAATAATAAAACTAATTCCAAGAAATATATTAGATGAGAGATAATTTTGAAAAATATTTTGAAAAAGTCTAATAAGCACATAAGTAATTACAACCATAGGAACAATTGTAATAATTGTATTTATTATATTAAATATAACAATTGAGTTTCCAGACAATTCTCTATTTGTATAGTCATTTGCAAAGATTGTCATTGAACCACCAGCTTGTTCAAAGGCCCACCAGAAAAAAATTGTTGCAATTGAAAAAATAACTATTACTAATATTCTATCTTTTTCAATTTTTTTATTTTGATTTGATGAATTTATTTCTTTGGTATTAGTCTCTTGACTTACCTCTTTTTTTAAATTTGGTTTTAATCCAATTTTCCCAAAAATACTTTGTGCATAGTAGAATTGAAGCATGCCAAAAAACATAAAAATTCCAGCAAGACCAAAACCATAGTGCCATCCCACTTTTTCTCCTAAATATCCACATAATAAGATTCCTAAAAAAGCTCCTGCGTTTATTCCCATGTAAAAAATAGTATAACCTCCATCTTTAAGAGTGTCACCATCTTTATATAATTGACCGACTATCGAGGAAATATTTGGTTTGAATAGACCGTTACCAATTACCAAAAGAATTAAACCAAGATAAAAAAAGTTTCTAGTTATGCTTTCAAGAGCTAATGAGGCATGTCCTAAAGCCATAACAAGCGCACCAATCACTACAGCATTTCTATATCCAGTATATCTATCAGCTAATATTCCACCAAGCAAAGGAGTTAAATAAACCATTGAAGTATACCAGGCAAAAAGCTCCAAAGCTTCTTTTCTTTCCCAGCCCCATCCATCATTTAAAATAGATGATGTTAAGAAAAGAACTAGAATAGCTCTCATTCCATAGTAACTAAACCTCTCCCACATTTCAGTAAAAAATAAAACAAACAGACCGGTTGGATGATCAAAAATTGTTTTTTGGTTTAATTTAGATCCATTAAATGCTTTCTCCATTGACTTAACTAAAATGTAATAATACCAAAAAAAATAATTTTTTTATCAATTAAAAAATTTATTTTCTAAAATCACTGAATAATTTATATCCTACCCCAATTGAAAAAACTCTAAAATTATTAATTTCTTCTTCAAAAGTATTTTTGCTACTGTTTTGAATCATAAATGAAGGCGATACAAAAAATTTTTTCCAAATAAAGTAATTCAATGAAAACATTAAACTCGTTGAATTCTTTAAAAAACTTTTTTCATCTAAAATAAAGTTGCTTTTATCAATTTCTGAAAAATAGGTTGATATATACTTATTAAAAGAAAATCCAAAGTTAAGGTTAATTTTTTTTGATGGAATTATCTTAAAAAATAGTGGAAAACTAATGTATTTTATTCTATAGAATTTTTTGTCAATTGAATTACTGTATTCGAAAGAATAATTTTTATATTCAATACCCGTTCCTAATGCAACACTTTTTTTAAATCTGAAATAAAAAAGTTTACTTAAATTATAATTAATAGAACCTTCAGATTTTAAATCAATCAATTTGATTTTATTTACAGAGAATTTAATAATTGAATTAAATTTTTTAAAATATTCAATATCAAAATTATGTTTTCTATATTGTTGAATTAATAAGTCACTACTTTGAGAAAATGTTTCTACGAAATTTAAACAAATTATGACGATTAAAACTCTAAAGAAACTAAAATTCAATATAATTTATATTTAGAATGATTAATAATATTTTTATTATAGTTTTAAAGTTAATAGTTATTTATAAATTTGTCATTGTTCAGAAAAAAAGCAGATGAAAAAAACTCTTTTTGACAAAGTTTGGGATAGTCATGTTGTTAAAAGCTTGAAAAATGGTCCAGATGTTTTATTTATTGATAGACACATGGTACATGAAGTTACTAGTCCAGTTGCTTTTTTGGGTTTAAAAAAAAGAAATATTAAAGTTCTTTTTCCAGAAAGAACTTTTGCCACAGCTGATCATAATACACCAACAATTGATCAACACCTACCAGTTAAAGATAAATTATCTCATAACCAGTTACAAGCATTAGAAAAAAATTCAAAAGATCATCAAATTCCCTTTTGGGGTTTAGGGCATGAAAAAAACGGAATTGTGCATGTTATTGGTCCTGAATATGGAATAACATTGCCAGGAGCCACAATCGTTTGCGGAGACTCTCATACCTCTACTCATGGCGCCTTTGGATCAATAGCTTTTGGAATTGGTACATCCGAAGTTGAAATGGTTTTGTCTACTCAGTGTATAATGCAAACGAAACCAAAAAAAATGAGAATTAATATTAACGGTTCTCTCAGTATTGGTGTTACACCGAAAGATGTTGCTTTATATATTATTTCTAAAATGACTACATCAGGAGCTACAGGACACTTTGTTGAATATTCAGGAAATATATTTACTCAAATGTCTATGGAAGGTAGAATGACTGTATGTAATTTGAGTATAGAAATGGGAGCAAGAGGAGGAATGATAGCACCAGATGAAAAAACATTTAATTATATAAAAGGAAGAGAATTTGCTCCAAAAGGTAAAAACTGGGTTGATGCCATGAAATTTTGGAAAACATTGTCTACAGATAAAGGAGCCGAATTTGATAAAGAATTTTACTTTGATGGTAGTGAAATTGAACCAATGATTACTTATGGTACAAACCCAGGAATGGGGATGGGAATCTCTGGAGGTATTCCATTGTGTAATGACTCAAATGGTGGAGGTGAAAGTTTTAGAAAATCACTTAATTATATGAAATATAGCGAAGGAGATCATATGATTGGAAAAAAAATTGATTATGTTTTTCTAGGAAGCTGTACTAATGGTCGCATAGAAGACTTTAGGGCCTTTTCAAAAATAGTAAAAGGAAGAAAAAAAGCTGACAATGTCACAGCATGGTTAGTACCAGGGTCTCATAAGGTTGAAAAAGCAATCAAAGATGAGGGGATCCTAGAAATATTAAATGATGCTGGTTTTGAATTAAGAGAACCAGGTTGCTCAGCATGTTTAGCTATGAATGACGATAAAATACCCCCAGGAAAATATGCTGTTAGTACATCAAACAGGAATTTTGAGGGAAGACAAGGACCAGGTTCAAGAACTATTTTAGCAAGCCCTTTGGTAGCTGCAGCAGCTGCAGTAACTGGAAAAATTTCAGACCCTAGAAAGTTTTTATAAAATGGCATACGATAAGTTTAAAATTTTAAATAGTACAGTTGTACCAATGCCAATTGAAAACGTTGATACTGACCAAATAATACCAGCTAGATTTTTGAAAGCTACTGAAAGAAAAGGTTTTGGAGATAATTTATTTAGAGATTGGAGATATGATTCAAATAATTTGCCTATTAAGGATTTTGTTTTAAACAACAAGAATTATTCAGGTAAAATATTGGTAGGTGGTAAAAATTTTGGTTCAGGATCGTCAAGAGAACACGCCGCTTGGGCTATTTACGATTATGGTTTTAGATGTGTAATATCCAGTTTTTTTGCAGATATATTTAGAAACAATTGCATGAATATAGGAGTTTTACCAGTACAAGTTAAACCGGAATTTCTTGAAAATATTTTTGAAGAGGTTAATAAAGATCCACAAGCTGAAATATTGGTTAATTTACCTGACCAATTTGTTGAGATAAAATCAACTGGAAATAGGTCAAAATTTGAAATAAATGAATATAAAAAAGAAAATTTATTGAATGGATTTGATGATATTGATTATCTGATAAACATCAAATCTGAAATTATAAATTTTTCTAAAAGCACCCCACTCTGAAAAATTCGTATTAATATAAATGAAACCTAGGTCAATTGAAATAATGGACACAACCCTGCGTGATGGTGAGCAAACATCAGGTGTTTCATTTTCTGCTACTGAAAAGCTTACATTAGCTAAACTGTTACTTAAAGAACTCAATGTAGATAGAATTGAGATAGCCTCAGCTAGAGTATCAAGTGGTGAATTTGAAGCTGTTAAACAAATAACCGATTGGGCTATTGATGAAAATTATATTAAAAGAGTTGAAGTTTTAACTTTTGTTGATAATTTCGCATCATTAGAGTGGATGACTAAATCTGGATCAAAAGTTCAAAATCTTTTAACTAAAGGTTCGTTAAATCATTTAAAACACCAACTTAAAAAAACACCAGATAAGCATTTTCATGAAATTTCTCAAGTGATTGATCAATCTTTAAAAAATGGAATTGAAACAAATATTTACTTAGAGGACTGGAGTAATGGGATGAAAGACTCAAAAGAATATGTTTTTGATTTTATAAAATTTATTGAAAGTCAGCAAATTAAAAGAATACTTTTACCTGATACTTTAGGTATTCTCACTCCATCAGAGTGTTTTAAGTATATATCTGAAATGACTATTAAATTTCCAAATATGCATTTTGATTTTCACGGGCATAACGATTACGACCTTAGTGTTCCCAATTCTATGGAGGCTATAAAAGCTGGTTGTAAAGGAATTCATTTAACAGTCAATGGAATGGGAGAAAGAGCTGGTAACACACCTTTGTCCTCTGTTGTTGCTGTTATTAATGATTTCATGCCCGATATTAAAATTAATATAAATGAATCTGCAATGTATAAAGTAAGTAAGCTTGTTGCTACCTTTACTGGGTTTAGAATTCCTGTAAATAAACCAATTGTGGGGGAAAATGTTTTTACACAAACCGCTGGAATTCATGCTGATGGTGATAATAAAAAGAATTTATATTTTAATAGTTTATCTCCTGAAAGGTTTGATAGGAAAAGAAAATATGCTCTAGGTAAAACTTCTGGGAAAGCAAATATTATCAAAAATTTGGATCAACTTGGTCTAACTCTTACTGATAATGAGATTAAAAAAGTTACAAAAAGAGTTATAGAGCTTGGAGACAAGAAACAAACTGTTACAATTGAAGATTTGCCTTTTATAATTTCTGATGTAATTGACAGAAATAATTTAAATAAATCAAATGTTAAAGTATTGTCCTATGTATTAACTCATGCGATGGGTTTAAAGCCTTCAACATCCATTGCTGTTGAAATAAATGGAAAAATCTATGAAGAAAACGCTTCTGGAGATGGTCAATTCGACGGTTTTATGAATGCTTTACAAAAAGTTTATAAAAAAGAAGGTATTAGATTACCTAAATTAATTGATTACAAAGTCAGAATTCCTCCTGGAAGTAATTCAGATGCACTATGTGAAACCTCTATTACGTGGAAAAATAACGATAATGAATTTATTACTAGAGGTCTTGATTCAGATCAAACGGTCTCTGCAATAAAAGCAACTGAAAAAATGTTAAACATAATTTAAAAAAATAAATGAAATTACAAATAGCCTTACTAGCCGGTGATGGAATTGGACCAGAGGTAATAGAACAAGCTGTTAAAGTTTCAGATGCAATTGCAAAGAAATTTGGACATGAAATTAAGTGGATACCTGCAATTACTGGTGCTGAAGCAATTGACAAGGTTGGGACTCCTTACCCAGATGAAACACATCATATATGTTTAGACTCTGATGCTGTCCTTTTTGGCGCAATTGGACATCCTAAATATGATAATAACCCGTCTGCTAAAGTTAGACCAGAACAGGGGTTGCTAAAAATGAGGAAAGAATTAGGTCTGTATGCAAATGTTCGCCCCACTTTTACATTTCCTTCATTAATTGACAAGTCTCCAATTAAGAACGAGATTATAAAAGATGTGGATTTAATTTTTTTGAGAGAATTAACAAGTGGTATTTATTTTGGTGAAAGAGGTAGAAAAGATCAAGGAAATACTGCATATGATACATGTACATATAGAAGGAACGAGATCGAACGAATAGCTAGAAAAGGTTTTGAAATGGCAATGAGTAGATCAAAAAAACTATGCTGTGTAGACAAAGCCAATGTATTGGAATCTTCAAGATTATGGAGAGAAACGGTCCAGTCACTTGAACCAGATTATCCTGAAATTAAAGTTTCATATGAATTTGTAGATGCTGTAGCCATGAGACTTATACAGTGGCCATGTTCATATGACGTACTTGTTACAGAAAATCTTTTCGGTGATATTTTAACTGATGAAGCTTCGGTTATTTCTGGCTCTATGGGATTAATGCCTTCAGCATCCATTGGAAAAAATACATCATTATATGAGCCTATTCACGGTTCTTATCCTGAGGCTCAAGGGAAAAATATAGCTAATCCCTTAGCTACTATATTGTCTGCTGCAATGATGTTTGAAGATTCTTTTGGACTTAAAAGTGAAGCGGATCTAATAAAAAAAGTTGTTAATGATTCACTTGAATTGAATTATGTTACTAAAGATCTTTCAAAAACGGGATCTTACAAATCTACAGATGACATAGGAAACTGGATATCAAACAAAATATTAAAAAGTAAATAATTTTACTTTAAAAGTAAAATATAAAATAAGGATAAAACTGATTTACAGTATATTATAAATTTTTTTTATTTATTTTTATATATAATTTATGCAAAAATAATTATGAAAAAAAATAAAAATAATTTTACATATAAGTTTATTCTTGATAAAAGGGCAAAAAATATTTACAATCTTTACAGAATTAAATTAAATTTATATTCAAGACTTTTAAAAAAAAATAGAATTCTTTCAATTAGAGGACTAGGTAAAAGTGACCTCATAGATCAATCGTCTTTTAATAAGATTTTAGGCTCAAGCAATATTGAATTCAATGATAATAAACTTAAAAGAATTAAAAAGTTAATCCATTCTTTAGATAGAAATTTGAAATTTATCGTTTCTAGAGCTGATGTCTATTCTTTTGATCAAGTCAAGAGCTTAATAAAAGAAAAACAAATTGAGTCAAAAACTATAATTGATTTACTTTATTTTCTTAATAAAATCAGTCTGAATCACTTACAAAAAGGGAATTATAACCTTGGTAAATCTTTTAGCTCAACTATTTCTGTCTTAAAAGAATTCTCTAATTCTAAAAAAATTCTTTTTCTTCAAATTAATAAAGAATGGCTTGAATCTCTTGAAAAATATATGTTTTACAACAGTTATAAGAGAAACACAATCATAAAATATATGAGTAATATTAGATCTGCCTTTAATAAAGCAATAAGGCAAAAGTATATACCAAGTGAAAGTTATCCTTTTGGAAGTATGAGATACGAAATAAAAAAAATAAAAAAAAACGCATCTGTAAAATTACACTTAGAACATTTTGAAAAGTTAAAGAGTTGTAATTTAAGAGACAAAGATCTTACTCTATGTAGAGATATCTTTGTTTTTAGTTTTTTTTCTAAAGGAATTTCTATAAAAGAGCTTATAATGTTAAAAAAAACACAATTTAATTTTAACAAAAATGATTTTAAACAAACTAGATATTTAGTTTTTAAAAAAAATAAATTCTGGTTTACATATAATTATAAGAATGATGAAAAAAAAATCTTAATTAACAAATTTATGTTTAAAATAATAAAAAAATATCTAGGATCTAATAAATACATTTTCAATATACTAGATAGTAAAACTTCTACTAATGATTTAGTTAAAATAAGTAAATTTTTAAAAAAATTTAATATGAGCCTAAAACAAATTTCCAATATAATAGATATACCAAATGAAATTTCTCAAACATGGTCAAAAAGGTATTATGAGTTATTTATTGAAAAAAAATATAATGAATGGGTAATGAATCTATAATTTTTAATAATTTTAATTTGTGAAAAAAAATATTCTAAAAATAATTCTAATTTTAACTGCCTTAGTTATTGTATACATTAGCTTTTTTATAGATGAGATTAGTAAAACAGGATTACACGATCTAATATTCTTTTTATTCATTATTTTCTTTTTTTACTTTGGTTCTTATGTTAAAAATTTAAAGTAAAAAACACATTTTAGTAATTTTTTATCCTATCAGCTAGCAAAAAAAGAAAAAAAAATACTAAATTGTATGCCCTAAATTTTTTAAATGAAACGAAGATTACAAGAAATTACTTTTCCAGAAGGTATAAAGTCCATTTTTATAAATGGGAGATCTTACAGCAAAAAAGAATTTGACCTAGCAAAAAAAAGAGATAAGTATAGAGATAAAAGAGGTAAGTTTGTTAAACAAACTGTTTAAATATCTATTAGTATAGCTTTGTATATAATCCTATTTAATTTTTTTTTTGTAATTTGTATTAGTACTCAAAGTTTTGCATAAATAATTTTAAAACAATGAAAGAAATTTTATACACATTAATTTTTACAGCAATATTGTTAGCAGGTGTCTATGCATATGCTGTTTACGCAACATCAAAAGGTTTGACAGAGGATGAAAATCAAAATTACATCCCTGACAGTTGGGAAAAGAATTTTAAATGGCTCTTCAGTGGAAAAGTAGTCATAATGTTTGTACTTGGTCTTGCCATTGGATATTTATTAGCATCAGTTTAATAATCGAATTTTTTAAATTTTTTATTATAAATTGATAAAATGCTAATTTTATTAAAAATTAACTTATTTAGAACTTTATTTTTTTCCTTTAAGTTTTTAATATTATTTCTTGTCAGTTTATCATGTGCTGAATTTAATTCGAAAACAAATTCTAAAAAACCTAAAATTGGTATTATTGGTCTTGGCATTGAGTCAAGTACCTTCTCTCCTGCTAAAACAATAGAATCTGATTTTATTGTAAAAAAAGGTGATCAAATGTTTGATTGGTATAAAATATCTATAGACTCAATTAATAAAGACAGAGCAAATTGGGTACCTCTTTTAGTTGGATATGCTTTGCCCGGTGGAATTGTAACTGAAGAAACTTACAATTCACTTGTAAATAAATCTCTTGATCTTTTGAAAAAAAATGCTCCATATGATGGCATTTTGTTTGATATACACGGTGCAATGAGTGTTGAAAATATAGATGATCCTGAGGGTGATTACATAGAAAGAGTTAGATCAGTTGTTGGAAAAAATACTATTATTTCAACAACTATGGATCTTCACGGTAATGTCTCTTGGCGTCTTGCAAAAAATTCTGATTTAATTACTTGTTACAGGATGGCACCTCACGAAGATGCTAAAGAGTCAGATAAAAGAGCTATTGATAATTTACTTGAAAGGTTGGAATCAGGAAAAGGAAAACCAAAATATAAGGCTTGGATACCTATACCAATCCTTCTTCCTGGAGAAAAAACTAGTACAAGAGTTGAACCTGCAAAAAGTCTATATGCTAAAGTAAATCCTGTTACTAAAACTCAAGGTGTTTTAGATGCTGCAATCTGGGTTGGTTATCCTTGGGCAGACGAACCAAGAAATCATGCAGTTGTTATGGTAACGGGAGATAATAAAGATTCAGTTAAGCTGAAAGCAGAATATTTGGCTGAAAGCTTTTGGGACGTTAGAGATAAATTTGAATTTATTGCACCTACAGCATCTTTTGACAAAAGTTTAAGTTTAGCTTTAAAAAGTAATGTTAAACCATTTATAATAAGTGATATGGGTGATAACCCGACTGCAGGAGGTGCAGGTGACGTAACATGGACTTTAAATGAAATACTAAAAAATAATAAATTTAAAGATAAAGATGGTCCTTCTTTGATATACGCCTCAATTCCTGGCCCCCAATTAATCAGTAAAGCTATCGAAAAAGGTGTAGGTTCAAAAGTGAAAGGATTTATTGGTGCAGAAGTTGATGATAGGTATTCTCCTCCAATTTTATTAGAAGGTATTGTCAAGTCGATTAAAAAGGGAGATGTTCATGCTAAAACTGAGGTGGTCATTCAAAAAGGTAGTTTAAGCATAATTGTGACACAAAAAAGAAAACCGTATCATTACATCAAAGATTTTACTGACTTAGGATTGGACGTTAGTAATTCCAATATTTTAGTTGTTAAAATAGGTTATTTGGTCCCTGAGTTGTACAATATTAGGGCTGATTGGATTATGGCTTTAACACCAGGAGGAGTTGACCAAGATATTGAAAGGTTAGATTATAAAAGGATCAATAGACCAATGTTCCCTATGGATAAAAATATGAAAAAACCAGATTTATCTGCAAGATTTGTTCCATTATCAGATCAATGACAAGAAATTTTAGTTAGACCCTGATAATTTAAAAAGGTTTTGTAAACCAAAAACACCTTCGAAATTAATATCCATTTCTACTTCTTTTTTATCAAAATATAGTTTAATTACAGATTTAGCAGTATCATCTAAGAATAATATTTTAAAAGAAAATGTTCTTTTATCAACCCAATTTCCATTAACTGCAATTTCAGTATTAGTCAACTTTTTATCTTTAAAATAATTAAGAGATTTATTATTGTAATGATTAATAAAATTAAAATTAGATAATTGATTTTTTTTGTAAATTTTACTACCAATTATAATTTTTTCGTTTCCTGAATCAGTATTCAAAAATAAATTTAGTTCATTATTTATATTTTTTAATTTTAATGATCGAATTCCAAAAATATTATCATTTAAAAAATAAGTTTTTTCAAATTTGGAATTATTTCTAACTTTTTTCTGAGTTTTTAAATGTTTTTTAATCTTTAATTTTTTTAGTTTATCTTTCAATTTATTTGAATTTTCAATAGTATTCTCAAACTTTTCAGGTGACTGTAGATTTAAATAAATTTCTTCCCAAAAAATGTTTAACACCTTTTGCATGTCGTTTGTACTTGCAGTAATTGCTATTACCATGTCATAATCAGGAATAACAATACAAAATTGACCAAATGCACCGTCACCTCTGTAACTGTTGTATCTATTTTTCCAAAACTGAAATCCATATCCTTGTTTCCAATCTGAGTTAGATTGTGTATTACTGTTATCAATTTGTTTTGAAGTAGCCATTTTAATCCAGTCATTTGAAATAAGTTGGATATTATTCCATTTCCCTTTTTGTAAGTATAATTGGCCAAATTTAGCTATGTCTTCAGTTTTAATTTTTAATCCCCATCCTCCAACATTTATACCTAGTGGACACGACTCCCAATAGGGTTTGTCGATGTTGAGAGGTTTGAAAAGTTTGGTATTTAAATAATCTACAAGAGGTATCCCAGTAATCTTATTTAAAATAACTGATAGCATGTAAGTAGCGTAGCTGTTGTATTTAAAATAAGTTCCAGGCAAAAAATCAAGTTTAGTTTTGAAAAATAATTTACTCCAGTTGTATTCTTTACTAAAAGATGGATTAATTTCAAATTTTTCTCCTGTTGACATAGTTAATAGATCTCTAATTCTTATTTCTCTAAAGTGGACGTCATTAATACTGTTTTTATATTCTGGAAAAAATGAAATAACCCTGTCATTTAAATTCAATAACCCCTCATCTACTGCAAATCCAATAGCTGTGGAAGTAAAACTTTTACTTAACGAATGCATTATATGCGGAGTTTTAGATGAATAAGGGTACCACCAACCACTTGCAATATTTTTTCCATTTTTTATAATCATTAGGCTATGTAACTCATCAATTTCATTTTCAGCTTTTTGAATGAAATTTAATATGTATCTAGAATCTAACCCTTCTTTCTCAGGAGTACTTTCTTCAAAGTAATTTAGAGTGGCATCCTTAGAACTATTTTCTTGACCTAAAACAAAATTTGAAATAAGTATTATAAAAAATATCTTATAGACTTTCATGTAATTTTTTTAAAGTGTATTATTTTTATAAATATACTTTTAAATTAATATTATTTTAAAATGATTAAAGCTTTTTTATTCGACCTAGATGGTGTTTTTTATGTAGATAATAATATAATTCCCGGAGCTTTATCTACATTGAAGTGGTTAAATGAAAAAAATATTCAATATAAATTTATAACCAATAATACTACATCTTCAAGATTAAAATTATTAAATAAATTAAAAAATCTTGGTCTTTCAACTGAAAAAGAGAATATCATAAGCGCAAACTTTGCAGGTGTTCTTTTTTTAGAAAAAATTGGTGTAAAATCATGTGAATTAATTTTGCCTGAGTCCGGTATAGAGGACTATAAAAAATTCAAAATAGTTAAAAAAAACCCTGAAGTCATAGTTGTAGGTGATATTGGAAATAATTGGACATTTGAACTTATGAATGATTTATTAGAAAAAATTTTAAATGGTTCAAAACTAATAGCCCTACATAAAGGGAGGTATTATCAATCAAAAAGTGGAATTAAAATTGATAGCGGTGCATTTGTAAGTGGATTAGAGCACTCTGCTTCAGTTGAAGCTAAAGTAATAGGTAAACCACAAACAACTTTTTTTGAGCTAGCATCTAAAGATTTCAAATGTGATCCTAATCAAATTGCAATGGTTGGTGATGACCTAATAAATGATATTGGTGGGGCAAAAAAAATGGGATATAAGTCATTTTTGGTTAAAACTGGAAAATTCAGAGAAAAAATATACGCAAATTCAAATATTAAACCGGATTATTTGATTGAATCAATATTGGACCTACCAAAATTCTTGATTTCAAATAATCTTTTTTAAAATTACTACCAAAGTATATCAGGATAAATTCCTAATTTTTTTAGTTTTTTGATTTCATTAATCACATGATTTTTGTCTTCCTTATAAGTAACACCAAACCAATTAGATCTTGTTTTAATGACCTTCATATTCATTTTTTTTGAATTTAAAAATTCGTTAACTATAGTTGGTATGTAAAATTCTGAGTTCTCTTTAAGATAATTTTTTTCTAAAAATTCAATAAACACATTCTCAGAGAAGTCAAAAAATTTTTTTGTAAAACCAAAAAAATTCATAGAGGTTATTGAGTTTTCATTGAGTTCAGTTGATTTATTTTCTTCATCTAAGAAAACAATTTTATTATTTATTTTTTGAATCTTGGTTCTTTCAATAATGCTCAATAAAAAATCATTGTAATCTACTTTACATATTCCTCTAGACACTGACCCATGATCTGATATTGTATTTTTGAGAGTATATCCAATCATATTAAAATTAAACGAATTTTCATCTATTGATTTTAGGTCTTTGACCATGAGATCAAATGATTCGTAACCATAGAAGTCGTCAGCATTTATTACAGCAAAATTTTCTTTAATAATATCTTTAGCCATTAAAACTGCATGTCCAGTCCCCCATGGTTTAATTCTTTTATTTGTATGATATTTTTTTGGAATTTTATCAACTTCTTGAAAGACATAATCAAAATCAATTTTTCCTTTTATTTTTTTTTCGAAAGCATCTCTAAATTCTTTAGAAATATTTTTTCGAATAACAAATATTATTTTTCCAAAACCCGATCTAATAGCATCAAATATTGAAAAGTCTAAAATAGTATCTCCATTTTTGGAAAATTTATCTAATTGTTTTAGCCCTCCATATCTACTTCCTATACCTGCTGCTAAAATTAGTAAAGTTGGTTTTTTATTGTTCAATTTTTTATAAATTTAGTTGGTTACATTTATTGCAAAAATATTAACAAACTCTTACTTCAAATGCATCTTTAGCACCACTTAATTTTAAATTTTCAATGATGTCAAATACATTTTTTTTTTCACACAAAGTTACTATACAACCCCCCCCGCCTGAACCAATAATTTTAGATCCATACGCCCCACTAGAGTGAGTTGATTCAATCATTTTGTCAATTTTTTTTGTAGTTATTTTTAAATTATTTTTAAGCAAAAAATGATGTTCATTCATCAAATTTCCAAGTTTTCTCATTTCAATATTTTTTTTATTAAGTTCTGAAAATGCATCCATCGTAATCTTATAATTTTTAGTTGCAGCAATGAAAAAAGGTTTTAAATTATTTGCTAAGCAGCTTAGGTAAAGATCCAAATTATTAAAATTCATTTTTCTAATATCAAATTCAGAATATTTCTTTTTTACCTCTTTAATACTCTCAATTTGGTTTTTTTTACAATAAGATAACATGTTTAAAGTATCTTTTTTTTCTCCTGAAACACCAACAACCATTGTATTTATTTTATTGTTAATGATCTCAATTTTTTCACTAAGTGTATCAAAAAATATTGTATTACCAATACTAATAGAGTATTGATCCATTTTACCTCCTGACGAATTTTGTTCAATAACTTCAATTTCGTATGCTAGTCTAGCTATTGTTTTTGGAGTAACCTTGATATTGATTCCAAAAGCGGCAATAAAAAATTTAATTAAGCTAATAACCATCGCAGATGAACTTGATAAACCCTCTTTAATTGGGATATCACCAGAGATTGATATGTTAAAACCTTTATTTGGAACGCAACCATATTTTCTTAAAACCTTCAATGTAAGTTTTATGTACTCTTCATTTTTAACAGATTCAAAAATTTTATTAATTGGTATCACATCTTTTTTTTTAAGATCTTTCATTCTGAATATTAAATTCATACTATTATTTTCAACACCTTTAATTTTAATGTATTTATTAATTGCACATGCGATAACTGGTAGATTTAAATAGTCTTGGTGATCACCAAAAAGACATATTCTTGCTGGAGCTTGTGACTTAATTTCTGGAATTTTCATCATATAATTTATAAGATAAATTAATAATTAGTTAATTTAAAATTAATTTCAGTTATTTAGATTTAAATTTTAGATTATTGAAATTTAATATTTTATAATATAATCAAAATGAAAAAAAATATTATTTACATATTACTATTAATTTCAATTTTTGTCTTTGGCCAGGAACCGAGAAAATTTTTCATGCCTCCTAGTGAAAAAAATATTATTAGCACTGACCTTCATATTCATACCGTTTTTTCAGATGGAGTTGTTTGGCCGTCTGTAAGAGTAGAAGAGGCCTACAGAGAGGGCATTGAATTAATTGCAATTACTGATCATTTAGAATATCAACCTCACAAGGAAGATATTCCAAATTTAGATAAAAATAGGGCATTTGAAATCGCTAAAATGTTTAATCAAGAAATTGATAAAAACGAGTATATAGATTTTAAGGTTCCAAACGAAAAATTAATTGTAATTCCTGGTGTTGAAATAACAAGAGATACCCCAAACCCTGGGCATATAAACGCAGTTTTTATAAAGGACGCTAATGAAATACTACAAAAAGATTCTCTTTCGGGAGTGATTAAAGCAAACAATCAAAACGCATTTGTTTTTTGGAATCACCCAATGTGGTCCCAAAGAGATAATGGTATTGCAAGATTAGCAGATATTCACAAATTTATGATTAAAAACAAATTACTTCATGGTATAGAAGTCGTAAACTTCGATACCTTTTCTGAGGAAGCTTTTTCAATAGCTTTGGATGAAAATTTAACCATTCTAGGAACCTCAGACATCCATGGGTTGACTTATTGGGATTATCAAATAGATCTTGGGGGTCATAGGCCAATGACTTTTGTTATTACTGAGTCGAAAGATACTGATGAAATAAAAAAAGCATTATTTAAAGGACAAACGTTTATTTGGTTTAATGATATGATTATAGGAAAAGAGGAAAATATTCAGCCTATCCTTAAGTCTAACATAGTTATTAAATCCAATGGTTATACAAAGGATTATACATCAGTTAAAATAAATATAAAAAACAAAAGCTGTGTTAATTTTAAATTAGAATATCTTGGTAAATATTCATTTTATAAAAATTCTAAATTTATTGTGGTACCAAAATATGGTGAAATTGATTTATTAATAAAGACAATAAAAAAAAGAAAGAAAATAGATTTAGAGTTCAAAGTTGAAAACGCACTAATTGGACCTAAAACAAGTTCTAAAGTTAAATATAGTCTGCTATTGTAATATTTTTGCAGATTTAAATATAAGATTCTTTGTTGCCCTAATTCCTTCAATTGCTGATAAATTAGATCCAAAACCACCAAATTCAACTCCTATATAACCTCTGTAACCAGAATCTTTGACAATTTGCATCATTTGTTTATAATCAAATGTTATATTATCTCCCTTTTCATCAAATAATTCAGACTTAGCACTTACTCCTTTTGCATACGGTAAAATTTTTCTCATACCCTCGTATTTATCAAAAGAGGATTTGCATGCATCAGCCATAGTTGGAAAATCAGAATCATCTTTATTTTTATCTTTATTTCCAAATCTACTGTAAACTGTTCTTATAATTTCTTGATCAAATTCCAAACACCAATTTCCAAAATCAGGTAGCGTTCCAAAATTATCATAATCAATATTTTTAATTACTTTTAAAAGTAAATCTGCATTAGAGGAAAGACTGTTATGATTTTCAATTATAATATTTATATTGAAGTCCTTTGCATATTCACACAACTTGTTCAGATTTCTGATTGAATTTTCAAGCCAGATTTTTTCATTTGAACTTCCGTATAAGTTTACTCGGACAGAATGACATCCCATCTCATGGGCAGCATCGACCCATTTGTAATGATTTTCTACTGATTTCATTCCTTTTTTCATACCTTCATTCGATAAATCTCCTTCACCATCAACCATGATAAGAAGATTTTCTAATCCAAACTCATCAGATTTAGCTTTAGATTTTTTTGCAAATTCTTTTGCCTCTTTAAGTCCAAAAGATTTTTTTTGATTTCCAAAGGACATGAGCCCACCTTTGTAAATTGCACTCATGTATTCAAGACCTTTAAATCCTTCATCACTTGCAATTTTAGCAAAATCGTAAGGGTCAATTTGCTTGTTCATTATAGGACTAAATAAGGAGAATTGAGCAAGAGAAAGCTTAAAAAAATATTCCTCAGAATTTTCTTTTAAAAAATTAAATGCGTTTGCACTAACTAAAGGTAACCCAGTTATCCCTATTAATGAGTTTTTTAAAAAAATTCTTCTTTTCATTTTATAAATTTTATATTTCCCATCCTTTTCTGTATTCTCTACCTACAAACTGGTTAGCCTCATCAAGATTTGTGATTTTGATATTATCTCCATCCCAAAGTAGTTTTTTTCTAGCATAAAAATCTAATCGACCTTTGTTATTTGGTTTTCTTAACATATAACTTCTAATTGCTAAATTCCCCATTAAAACAGTTTCTGTCATTGGTCCAGCATAATCAAATGAAGAAGTTAAATTTTTGTGTTCTTTACTATTAAATCCAGCTTTACATGCATCAACCCACATTCGTTGGTGACCATACTCAGGTTCAGCAAAATTTTCTACCTCAGGTCCAAATTCAGTGGTACCGTCATTCAGGTATAATTTTGGAGTAAGGGGAGAACTATCATTTATATTTGTAGATATAATTCCTTTTTCTCCAATCATCAAAACACCATTGTAACTACCTGGACCTCCAATATCAGAGTTTGCAGGAATTATGCTTGGGTGGGGAGGTCTAATTCCTCCATCTGTCCAAGTCATTTCAATAGGAGATGAATTTTTATCAGTTTCATTAAAATTTAGAGTTATAAGTGATGATGGAGGGCACCCCTCAGGAATATACTCTGGTGTCCACATCTGAGTGTAAACACTACCAACACTACACTCAGCGTCGGTTGGGTATTTCAACCCTAGAGTTCTAAATGGAATATCAATAAGGTGGCAACCAACATCTCCTAAAGCTCCCGTTCCATATTCCCACCAACCTCTCCAATTAAATGGATGCATATTTGGTCTGAAAGGAGTCTCTTTAGCTGGACCAAGCCATAAGTCCCAATTTAAAGCATCAGGCTTAAGAGATGGGTTTGGTTTTGGCATTTGAATTCCTTGTGGCCAAACAGGACGGTTTGTCCATACATTTACTTTAGAAATTTTTCCAATTACTTTATCATCAATCCATTTTTGAACCATTTTTAAATAAGGATTTGATCCACCTTGGTTTCCCATTTGAGAAACTATTTTTCTCTCTCTAGCAAGTTCAGTTAATTTTCTTGCTTCACGAATGTTGTGTGTGATTGGTTTTTGAACATATACGTGAATACCTCTGTTCATAGCGTAAACAGCTGCAGGAGCATGAACATGATCTGGAGTTGAGATAGTTACAGCATCAATATTTTTCTCTTTATCCAGCATTTTTCTGTAATCTGCATAAAGTTTAGCTTTAGGGAATTTTTTTACTGTTTCTTTTGCAGATCCGGAAAAATCAACATCACATAAGGAAACAACATTTTCTCTACCATTAACAGATGAGTATAGAATATCACTGTGTCCTTTGCCTCCTGCACCAATAGCAGCTAAATTTAGTTTATCGCTTGGAGGCGTGAAACCTTTTCCTCCTAGAACGTGCCTTGGAACAACAAAAATTGATGATGCAGCTATACTCTTTTTAATGAAACTTCTTCTCGTATTATGTTTTTTACTTTTCATTCTGATGAAATTTTTATCTAAAACGAAAATAAAAAAATTAAATTTATATATTGATGATTGAAACATTATTTAACAAAAAAATCTAATAGATGAGATACATACTTTCACTAATAATCTCTTTTTTTTCACTTACACTTGTTTCTCAATCAAATACTTCAGATAGAGCAAAGTGGTTTGTTGATCAAAGATTTGGGATGTTTATTCATTGGGGGTTATATAGTTCTGCAGAGGGAGTTTGGAAAGGAGAAAATCTTAGGAATAATAATCAATATGCAGAATGGATTCAATACAGAAATAGAATAAGTGATGATCAATACATTAAATTAATAGACAAATTTAACTGGGAAAAAATTGATCCTGAAAAATGGGTTTTATTGGCAAAAGAGGCAGGTATGAAATATATTACTTTAACAGCTAAACATCACGATGGTTTTGCACTATGGAATTCTAAAGCAAGTGAATTTAACATTTACGAAATGTCAAAAAACAGAAGAGATATTGTTAAAGAACTTGCTGATGCATGTAAAAAACATGGGATAAAATTAGGTCTATATTATTCTCATTGGATAGATTGGAATGATAAAAGATCATGGGATCATACAAATGAAATTTACGAGTTAAACCCAGATCTCTATAATGATTATTGGCAAGAAAAAGTTATTCCACAAATGACTGAACTGCTAACAAATTACGGAGAAATATCAATCATATGGTTTG
>MDTE01131831.1_pt1 | contig 20027 bp, 17 predicted proteins | sample 811231 | NCBI WGS metagenome assembly MDTE01 (sample SAMN05326651, study PRJNA326480) | marine metagenome | isolation source: seawater | place: Indian Ocean: Red Sea | collected 2010 | reverse complement strand
TTGAAGACTTTGTGCTATCCCAGAAAAGAAACAGAGTTACTATAACCAATATAGCGAGTACGCCTATAAGTGGCTTGAGCCAATTATCTGTGCGTTTGGTTGAGAGAAAAGGTAAATTCAATTTTAATTATTGCCAGTGTTCCTTCTTGATTGATGAGCCAAAAAATATGTCACGAACAAATACGGAAATGCATCCAAGTTGCCAGTGTAACCATGGCACTTTAGGGCGAGCAGATTCGTAAATGCGCAGTACATAATCTGTTTTTTCTTCTGCCATTTGTTGCATTTTTACCTTTGACCGGGCGGCGAACATGCAGCGTAGTTTTTGTCTGCGTACCCATCTTGGCAAACCAGCTTGATTCATCAAGCTGAACGCATGTTGGATTGCCTCCCATTCATCTAGTACCCATGCCTTAATATTTTCTTCGTTGCGCTTGGTCATGCTAAATGGGTGTCGTCGTATTTGAAGTAAAACTTCCGGCACATGAATGCGTGAGGTGCTAACTTTAGCCAGATCTGAATAAAAAACACAGTCAGCGGCGTGAGGCATGTCGGTACGAAAACGGACAGGGCAGGCTTGACCTAGTGTTTTGATAAGTGTTCCGCCAAGCATCAGTGATTTACATTCACTATGCTGAGCTAGTAGAGCGTTGGTTGAGACTGAATATGGAGGATAAGAGTGGTTGGTCGGGCTTTCGATAAGCTTGCCATCTTTGTTTATGAACGCCGAAAGACAATAGCTGAAAGACTGTCCTGTGGCATTCTGTAGTGCGTTACTCATCTGTTCCATGAATTTAGGCAGCAGGATATCATCTGCGCAAACAAAGTGGAGAAAGTCGCATTCAGGTGCATAGTCAAGTGCTCGATTGAAATTCTTGAAGAGTCCTTGATTTTCGACACCACGAATGAGCTCGCAGTTGAGCGATTTATATGCTTCCACGAGTTGTACTGTCTGATCGGTTGATCCATCATCAAGAACGATGATGCGGTCTGGCTTTAGGGTTTGAGATGCCAAGGACTCCAATGTTTCGAGTATGTACTTTTCTCCATTATAAACGGGAATAACTGATATAATACGGGACCTTTTCTTCATGAAGCTTGGGAGAGTTCGGTGATCATCTTTTCCCAGCTTGGTGGTTCGTAACCAGTGGCAAGTTTGAATCGTTCACCGTTTAAGCTCCGATCACATACGAACGAATCGTCGGGTTCAATTGTGCCCTGCCAATCGAGTTTGGATTGGCAAAGTTTAAGTAGATCAAATTTCGATATGGGTTCACTTGCCACCTGCCAAAGGCCAAAGAGTGTTTGATGTTGAGTTAAAATGAACTCAACAATGTTGGCCATTTCAAGTGTTGTGAATCCTGTATAGATTGCACGTGTAAAGCCGCGGATGGTTTTGCCTTTTTGACTTAAAAACCAGCCTAATAAAGATAAATTTGAATCAATTTCATGACCAATGACGGATGAGCGTATTGTTACACAATGGCTTTCTTTTACTTCACCTTGTTGCTTTGTTTTTCCGTATAGATCAGTGGCATCGGGGGGATCATCTTCTGAATAGTTACCTTTAGTCCCATTGAATACACAGTCAGTACTAAAGTGGATTAGTCTTGAGCCTAGCTGCTTGCATTTTTTAGCCAACTGATGAGGGAACTCGGCGTTTACTTTTCGGCATTTAATTTTGTTCTGAGCTTCGACAAGTTGTTTGATGACGCCTACACAGTTAATGACAGCTTCCGGTTGAGCTTGGTTAAGCGTTTGTTCGATCGTGTAATTATCGGTTATGTCCTTTACTTGTATTGACTTTGAAGGATCGAAAAGTCTTTTGGACGTGAAGTCAGTAACGGGTCTTCGTAATGTAACCCAAACATCATGTTTGGCCTGAAGTCTACGCCAAAGTTGATGTCCCAACATTCCGTTGCCTCCAAGGATCAGAAGCCTCAAGGTTGATCCTCCTCACTAAATTTAGCTGGAATACCGCGCAAGTCCTTGATTGCAACGAGATTAAACGCATGTTTGGGATTCTGATTAATTCGAAGTAGTAGTGTGAGGAATTCATCAAAAAATAGGCAGCCGGGAAAATTGTATTTTGGGCCTGCCATGTAACCACGCAAATAACGAGTTCCTGTTGTTCCATGCACAGTGTATCCTCGGCTTTCGAATTCGTGTATGAACCATCCTGATAGGTGTTGCTGAAACTCGTTTCCAAATTCTGGACCTTGAGGCACAAATCCATTTGGAGTCTCGATAATGATATATTTTCGGCTTAATTTTTCTATCCGATCGATAATCCTGATTCCATCAGTTTTTGTCAGATGCTCTATAAGCCCGTATAACGTGACGAGATCGAATCGAGTATCAATTTCATCTTTCAAGATATCTGCATGAATATAGTGATCGTGAACATCTCGTTTTTTAGCGATATCGATTGAGTCAGCAAATGAGTCAAGTCCAGTAGTTTCTAAGTGTGGCCGAAATGCTTGAAGATGAGAACTTGAACCGCATCCAATATCCAATGCAGTTTTGATTTCTCCACCGGCTACGATTTGTGCTGTAAAATCAGCAGCAGAATAGGGGCGCAATAGTTGTCGGAGCGGGTTGGCCATAAGCCTTTCAGGAGTTAGATATAAAGCTCAACATCACCCATTTTTTCGAGCAACTGCCCGATATCTTCATATTTATTGAGTTGTTCAGTATTGGCTGAAGTATATTCAGATCCGAGTGGTTTTTTAGAGTGGTGCTCTGGTATGTTATACTCCGGTGAATAGTGTAGAAAAGTTCTTCGTCGGTGATGCGCTGCATTTCGTATTCATTGATTAGAGTTTCGTGAAGTTTTTCACCAGGTCTAATACCAGAAATTTGGATAGGATGATTTTCGCCTTTTTGACTGAACTTTCTGCGAACGGCATCGGCAAGTATTTCGATGGTGCAAGCTGGCGCTTTTCGAACATAAATTTCTCCGCCAATGGCGTGTTTCATTGCATGCAATACAAGTCCTACCGATTGGTCGAGAGTTAGAAGAAACCGTGTCATTTCAGGAATTGTAACAGTCATTGCTTCATCATTTTCAATTTGTTTTTTAAATAAGGGTATTACAGAACCACGACTGCCCATGACATTTCCATAACGCACACAGCAAAACTTAGTGTCGCTCTCGTTGATGTTCTGACTGCAAACAAGTTTTTCCATCATTGCTTTGCTAGTTCCCATTGCGTTTAGTGGTTTGACTGCCTTATCCGTACTAAGAGCAACAAAAACTTTTACCCCAGCTGCTTTAGCTGTGCGGCATGCATTTTGAGAACCGACCACGTTTGTTTTGTAGGCTTCAAAAGGATACGTTTCACAGGAGGGTACGTGTTTAAGTGCAGCGGCGTGAAATACCAGCTCTATTCCAGCCATTGCTTCCTCTAGTCGAGCTTCTTCTCGGACGTCACCAATAATGTATTCGAACTGGGGAAATTTTTGTTGCATCTCCCACTGTTTTTTTTCATCGCGGCTAAAAATTCGAACTTTAGAGGGTGATTGCTTTAGTAGATGTTGTGCGACCCTATTTCCAAAGGAACCAGTGCCGCCGGTAATCAAAATTTTGGATCCGGAGATGTTCATACCAAGCCGGGCTGAGTCTAGGCTTATGCCTACGGATTGGCAATGGACAAGACTTGCAAGCCTTTAGGTCCGAGACTATTATTTTCCTTATGAAAGCCATAATTGCTGTTTCTTTAGGCATTATGAGTCAGATGCTATTGCTCGCTGAGTCTCCTGCTCCAGAACCAAACGGGGGGGTGTTATTGGCGAAGCGTGATGTGGTTGAGTTGGAATTTGAAACTACGGTTGGTCAAGGATATCAGGTTTATGTCAGGCAAGGCGAAGGTGAATGGAAGCCTCATGGTCAAGCTATTGAGGGAGATGGCGAGGTCGTTACTATTGTTTATCCTGATGGTAAGACAGATGTTGAGTTTCGTGTTGAGACCGTTGATTTGATTCAGTCGGTTCCAGCCAGTCTGCCAGAAGGAATTGATTATAAACTTACTGGAATATATCGCCTTCGTGGCAAATCCAAGGCGTGTGTAGCCAAGGTAGACAGTCGTAACCAGCCAGCCCGAACTGCCTACTTTACTTTGGGTGTTGGCGAAAGTGCTGGATCGATCAAGGTTATGAGTATTCAGTCAGAGAAGGGTTTGGCTGAAATTGAGGTTCAAGGTGTTGCCTTGTCCTTAAGCTTTAGTGGGAATGCCTTTACGAGCAATACTGTAAATCAGTCCATTCCAAGTACCCAAGTGCCTTCTGGTAAACCTACGGTAGTTGCAGGACCTCCAAAGGGAAAAGTGTTCATGGGGAAAAATGATCCATATTATAAGGAGGCTCAAAAGAAGGCGTATACAAATCGTTACTCAATTTTAGATCAATCTACTGTTAGATCTCTCAATCGTTATGTCCGTAGTAAGCCACAGTCTATTTTTACTCCAAGGACTTCGTCTCAAGTGTACTTGCCTCCAACATACATTCGTCCCAAAGTTAGTACTAAAACTTATTGGAGCCCACGCAGGTAAATCCAAAATTAATTAGATTATGATTGCATTTTTGACCGGTGCGCTTGTGTTGCTAGTGGGTATCGGTGTGGGTATATATCTTTCAAAGAAAAGATAGAGGTATATTTATTGATAGTTCAATATCAGTATGAAGTCCTAAGTTCATAGATTTGGATTTGCACCTTTCTGAGACAAGAATCTAAATGAACTTTAGGAATCCGTTAATTATATAATTTATTGAGAAGTTTTTGGTGGATATTGTCAAAACCACCATTACTTAGAACGCACAATATATCGCCAGGTTTGGCTAGTGGTATTACGTATTCAACAATATCGTCGGCTGTTAAGAAATAACCTGCATTTGTGCCAGTAGCTTGAATGTCCTGCATGAGTTGCTCTGGGTTTAGTCGTTCCTCCTTGGGAACCTGATCAAGTTTGGCTACTTCAGCCACTAAGACATGTTTAGCAAGACGCAGAGCATCTGCTAGTTCTGTTTGAAAATGATTGCGGCGGGTTGTGTTGCTTCGTGGCTCAAATATTGCCCATATTTGACGTTCTGGGAATCGTTGTTTGAGTGCCTTTAATGTTTCTCGAATGGCAGTTGGATGATGAGCAAAGTCGTCTATAACTATGATACCGTTAACCTCACCTCGAATTTCCATTCGTCTTCGTATTCCTTTGAAGGTGTCGAATCCAGATTGGATTTGTGAATTGTTCAATCCAGTGTAGCGTGCCATTAGGAGTGCAGCTAGTGCATTGCGGACGTTAAGTTCACCTATCATCGGAATTCGGAATTCGTCTTCTCCAGCTCGAAAGTTCGATCCTTTTTCATCGTACAATATCTCGTCTACTCTTTCTTCACATTCGTTACCCAGTCCAAATCTTCGGACTGGACAGTGATTAATATTGATCAGTGATCCTAAATTTGATTCGTCGCCATTCGCGAGGAGTAGGCCATTTCGAGGGATGATGTTGATCAGTCGCTGAAAAGAAGTTTGAATTTCATCTAAACTATTAAAAATATCTGCGTGATCGAATTCTAAATTATTTATTACGACTGCTTCCGGAAGGTAGTGGACAAATTTGCTGCGTTTATCAAAGAAGGCTGTGTCGTATTCGTCGCCTTCAAGCACGAACCAATCACTATTTGTAAAGCGAGCTCCCTGACCAAGATTGTTGGGGATCCCTCCTATAAGGAAACTGGGGTTAAGATCATTATGTTCAAGTATCCAAGCTAGTAGCGATGCGGTAGTTGTTTTACCATGAGTCCCTGTTATAACCAGTGATCTTTTTCCGCGAAGAAAGTGATGCTTAAGTAATTCAGGTAGCGAGCAGTATGGAATTTTTTCTTCAAGCGTATATTCTGCCTCTATATTTCCTCGAGAAATAGCATTTCCGATGACGACTAGATCTGGTTCATGTGCTAAATTATCTTCACTAAATGGGCGTGCTTCAATGTCACGTTCCTTGAGGAATGTTGACATTGGGGGATAGATTCCTTGATCTGATCCAGTGATATTATATCCGCGTTCTTTGAGCGCTGCCGCCACTGAAGCCATTGCGGTGCCGCAAATGCCTATAAAATGTATGGATTGCGCTTCGTTGATAGGTTGGCCTTATTTTAGTTTGAGTAGTTCTGGCTCTGTCCAGGGGTCTATTCGTTCAGAAGTTGCAGCACGAATGCTACTGACTTTGTCTGGGGTGATTGGTTCACCGCGATGATCCCATTCACGTCTTATATACGTCAGGATGGCAGCAACCTGATCGTCGTTAAAACCGACTAGTGCTGGCATCTCAAGATCGTGTTTTTGGCCGTTTACAGTAATTGGTCCAACTAGGCCCTGAAGGACTATTCGGACGAGCCGCTCGTCGCTTTTTAGTACCCAGTCAGAATCAACCAAAGGTGGTGCGACTCCAGCTTGTCCTCTTCCGTGTCCTTGGTGGCAAGCTGCACAGGTGAAGGTGTAAAATTGTTTTCCCTGGTCAAATAGAGTTTGTTCAGGCTCGGTAAGTGGACGTAACGGAGGGAGGGGTTTTACTCCTGGCTTTCCTTTCCAAAGGAACAACTTATCAATTGAGTTGGCAAGTTTTGCTTCCTCGGGGTATTTGGATTTTTGCAGTTTGGTTAGCATGGAAGGCTTTTTATCGTAATAGACTGGCTTTCCTTTGGACTTGTTGCGATCAATTCCACGTAGAATCGCTATGCGTTGCCAGTCCTGTGTGCGGCGACCGTAGGTGTAATAGATTAATTTACCGACCCTTGAAGGTCTTCCTTCCTTGAACACACAATCTGCAAGAGACTCTATAACGTTTGAACGATGTTTGGCATTGCGCCAGCGTCTTTCACCTAGAAGTAATTCAAGAAATTCCAATTCCTCTCCTGCTAACCCGGAAAGTGCCGCATCCAAGACATAAGGCTTTTCCGCGTGATTATAGAGAGCACTTCTGATGGCCATATGACTTAGGATGTGGTTGTGAGCTCCTAGGGATAGAACCATCTGGCGCAACTCGGTGATATCTTCCGTTCTAGTGTTTAATACGAGTTGATCGAGTATTGCATCATTTCCAGGTACTTTAAGCCATGGTTCAGCCAAGCGTGCTGCAGACATGCGTACATCTCGGTCGTTGTCTTTTAAGGCATCAAGTATAACGTCTGGGCTTATAGCAGCCCGGCCTTCGAGTGCCCATAGGGCATGCATTCTTCCAAGTGAGTGGTTTCCATTCTTGGCTACTTTGGTTAATTGAGTGTTTATTGATTCATCTTTACTTTCAATTAGCAGGCGCTGAGCAGTATCTCGAGTCCAGCCGTTATCATTATTTAGTGCAGTAACGAGTTTTTTTCCGTTGGCTTTACTTAGCTTTGTCAAGGAAGTATCATTGTTCTTGTAAACAACACGATAGATTCGACCATTATCAATGCCTTTTTCCAAACCTCGACTTTCGGCTTGGTTGCGCAGGTAGCTAGTTAGGTAAATTCTGTGTTGAACAATTCCACGGTACATGTCGACAATATAAAGTCCGCCGCTAGGGCCGTTATAAAGGTTGACTGGTCGAAATCTTTCGTCACTGCTGCTCATCCACTCAGATTCATTTTCGGCATTTTCAGCAAGAATATTCCCGCTTGTTTCGATGTGCCTGTTGCGGCGTATGAAATTGCCGCTTGGTTCGCAGACGAAAGAGTTGCCTTGGTATGCCTTAGGAAAGTTATCACCACGATAAATTACTGGCCCACAAGCGGCAGTATATCGAGATAGACGACCTTCTAATGGGCCGTTAGATCTAAGTGTCCCTTTTCTATAGGCCCGATTCACACCGAGGTTTAGTCGCCCTGGCCATGTCTCCTGACTTTTGGCTAAACGGATCGCTGATCCTCCTCCTCCTCTAAACGGATTACGTTGTAAGTATTCAGATGGGATCAGATCTCCGCGCAGCATGTCGCTGTTACTGTTATAATAAATACGCCCTAAATTATCCATCGTGATGCCCCATTGGCCACGCTTGATTGTGGGTTCTCGCTGCCATTCACCATTTGTATTTCGGAAACGTACTGTGTGGTTTGCACTGTAGATCCAATTGTCTAAGGCCCACATGAGACCGTTTGCAGCATGTTCGGGGTTTGCGCTTTTGCCGCGGGCGGGATCGCAAGCGACAGCATAGTCGGTGGCAACCACGGTATGCTTGTCTGCCTTATCATCACCATTTGTGTCCTCAAAAAATAACAATTTTGGTGGTTCTGCTATCAACACGCCACCTCGGACAAGTGCAATTGCTCTGGGGAGAAATAAATTATCCTTGAAGATTGTCATTTTGTCCATGCGACCATCGTTGTCGGTGTCATCGAGTACTTTAATCCGTCCAATTTTATCGTGCTCACCTGTAGCGTCGGGATCGCGCATGTAACCACGCATTTCGACTACCCACATACGTCCATCGGGAGCAATTTGCATTGCAACCGGGGTATCCACAAGCGGTTCGCTAGCAACTATTTGTACTTCAAAACCTTTCGGTAATGTGAATGACTTGACTGCTTCTTCAGCCGAGAGCACTGGTGCAGGTGGTACTTTTATATGAGGAAACAGGTTTTTTTGTATCGTCCCTTTCTTATCTTTGCCATCTCCAGCTTGACCTAGGGCAGAGGTTGTTACCAAGCAAAGTGAGGCCAACGCGGCTAGTGTATTTCGATAAAACATTGTCAATGGAATACCGGCATCGTGGCTTGATCAAAACCACGTCCCCGGGTTGAACAATTGAGTACCTCACCGCTTCGGTGAAGCCAAGTTTCAAAATAGTGCTAAATTTTGTTAGAGGAGTTATCTGGCTTTACGCTGTGCCCAAGTCAAGCCGGTTAAATCCTTTGTATTAGCAGGAATGATCAGGCTTGAGAGCCAGCCGGCGAGGAAGCAGGAAACGGTGCCTATGGCACTGTAGGTCAGTGTGTGAGCATCCGTGTGGAACTTGAAGTAGTAAAGGGCTAGTGCTGCAACTACGACCCCTATCCATGCGTGAATACTTGCAGTTCGATTGGTGAATATAGCCAGTGTGAACAATCCTCCCAATGTGCCGAGGATTAATCCTACGTAGCCCATTAGTGTATCCCACAAATTTTTACTGTCCTGAGAAGCTATATATAATGCCGATATAGTGCCGAGGAAACCAAGGATAAGTGTGATTCTTTTAGCAACCCGTAAAATGGAATCACTGTTTAGACCCTTCGATAGGAAGTCAGTTGTGAACGCAGTAGCAATCGAGTGCATGCTTGAGTCGAGGCTCGACATTGCGGCAGCAAACACACCGGCAATCACCAAGCCAGCTAGCCCGGGTGGCATTTGTTGAAGAATGAAATGTGGGAAGATTTGGTCAATCTTGGATATTGGTTCTAAATTGGCAGGCTGCTGTTGGTAATAAACGAACAATGCTGTGCCAACACCGAAGAAGAGAACAGAAACTGGTATGCTTAAGATAGCATTAGTCCAAATTGCTTTAGCAGCTTCTTTTTCAGTAGATGTCGTGAGGTATCGTTGTACAACGGCTTGGTCGGTTCCGTAACTTAGAATCTGTGCGAAGACTCCACCAAGAATAATTACCCAAATCGTGTCGAGTCCGTTGATGAATTTCCAATCTGTTTTAATCATCTCGAATTTACTTTGCCCTTCTAGAGATTTAGATTTGATGATTGTTTCAAAGCCACCATCGACTTGGCCAATAATAATGAAGAATGCTACGAAGGCGCCACCGACTAAGACTATAGTTTGAATGACGTCTGTCCATATAACCGCCTCGATACCGCCAAGCACAGTATAGATGGTACTCAGGATCCCCATTGCAATAATGCAATACTTTACATCCCAACCGGTTACTGCGGACAATGCCAATGCTGGTAAAAGGATTACGATGCCCATGCGAGCGAGTTGAAAGATAGCAAAGCTTGCGCTGCCTAGTTTGCGTAGACTTGAGTCGAATCTCATTTCGAGAAATTCATAGATACTAGTAATACCCAGCCGGCGATAGAAAGGGAGAAAACAGAAAATAATGATTGGTGCCATGATTGGGATAGCCATATTGAAGATGAACCATGTCCAATTGGTTGCGTATGCTTTCGCCGGTAAGGAAAGGTATGTTATTGCACTTAACATGGTTGAAAAAATACTCAATCCGGCGGCCCACCAGACGACACGTTTTCCTGCAATAAAATAGTCCTCTGCAGTTTTGTTTTTACGTGAGAAATGTAGGCCAATTCCAATGAGTACAACCATGTATAAGGTTAATACTATCCAGTTTGCTATGCCAAAACTTCGTTTTTTCTTTGCAAGATCAATTTTCCATATGTTCGGAGTACGAATACCTGGGCTGCTTTCACCGGAAGGAATGATGATTGAATTACCCCACATTACGGCAGTAGTTGTAACGTGACTCCCGGTCGCTACTTGGTCGACTGCGCCTGGGGCAGTGGCGCTACGGTAGCTTTCCTCAAACTTGGCAAATTCACGCCAACGGCCTGTGATTGTGTTGAAAATCAAGATGTCTCGACTGAAACCGATGTGAGTATCTTGAATTTTTTGTTTTTCTGTATTCAGCGTTGACGCCGCTTCAATGTTTCCAGCTTTAATAGCATCGTCGATTTGAGCTGAAAGGCTTTCGAGAGTGTTAAATATTTTTCCGTTTGCTCCTCCGAAAATTAATACGCTGTTTGATCCTACGGCAGCAGCGGTGCCTGCCATAATACAGCGTGGCTCGGAATCATCCATGGTTTGGATTTTTTCTTCAAGTTGACTCCAGCTATCGGTTTTTGGATTGAATTTGTGTACATCCTTTAGCGGTTGCCACTGTCCAGATTCGTCCTTCATCCTTCCGCTGAAAATATATAAACAGTCTGAGGCTCCATCGCTTTGACTAGCTGCAATAAGATGCGTTCTGGCAGCTCCGTCCCAAGGAGTTTTCTTTTGCCACTTAAAATCTTTTTTTCCTCTTTTGTTTAAGTCGAGTGTCCAAAAATTTTTAGTTGCTCCTTTACCGCTGTCGCCACCTACTAAATAAATGGTGTTGTTGATCAAAGTTCCTGCAGCTGCAGTAGTGGCATTTGGAAGATCTGGGTAATCGACATCTACTGTGATTTCACCATCCCTATACGAGAGAGCAAAGACCTTGTCTGAAAGATGCATAGTGGAGTCATATCTTTTGGTGGTGTCATTCTTGATATTATCCTTCCATTCACCGCCAATACATATGACACCATTTTCGGTGGGAATAGAAACTCCATAGCCGATTACCTGTGGCAATTTGGTTTGAGATTCGTTGATGCTATATTCTTCACCGTTTTTTGTGATAATATAAATTTTGTCGTAATAGACCTTTGGAGAATTATAACCATCAGCAGTTTTACGCCATGGTACTCCTTGGGGAAAGTTGGCTCCGCCGGCTATAATGAGCGCGTTGTTGTGAACCCCGGAAAATGGTCCGGCTACTCCAATTTTATCGGGAATATCCGGTAAGGCTTTCCAGTTTAATTTGCTTTCCTCTGCTAATAATGAAGTGCTGCCAAGAGCTATCAAGCAAAGCATTCGAACAAATATATTCATAGCTGGGTTCGATTTAGTGTAAAGAAACATAATGTGTGTCTCGATTGAGCTAGGCGAGTCCAAAGGAGGATTGGTGAATAATGGTTAGATTTTCACTTTGAATTGTTCACCGCGTTTTATGGACTTAGCGAACCCAGCCATGATCTGCGGGATCTGTTCCAGATCTTTGAGGCTTACGACTTCTACCGGAGAGTGCATATAACGATTGGGGAGGCTGATGAGCCCGCTGGGAATGCCACCGCGTGTCCAAAAAATAGCATCGGTATCAGTGCCGCTAGTGGCAGATATGGCTTCATGTTGTAAATTAACCTTCAGTTTTTTTGCTACCTGCTCGATACGTTTAATCACTTCCGGGTGATTACAATTTCCATGAGTGACAGTGGGACCTTGTCCAACTTTTATATCCCCATGTTGTCGCTTGTCTACGGTTGGGTAGTCAGTTGCATGGGTTACGTCCATGACTAGTGCGACTTCTGGATGCAGTGAGTAAGCAATTTGCCTAGCGCCAAACAATCCTACTTCCTCCATAGTGTTGGCAACTGCGCAAACTTCAACATTTAGTTTAGTCTTGCTAGTTTTAAGCAGGCGAATTGTTTCAGCAACTGCCCAGGTGCCTACCCTGTTATCAAAAGCTCTAGCAATAACTAGATCGTCTCTCAGCATCTCAAATTTGTCGTTTAGGGTAATGGGGTCTCCGATTCGAATTATTTTCTCTGCTGCCTTTCGGGAGTTTACACCGATGTCCACAAACAAATCCTGAATATGATTGGAGCCGCCATTGCTACTTTCACCTTTCATTAAGTGAGGGGCGACGCTTCCGACGACACCCTTTACAGGCCCCTTTCGAGTGTGAATTGTTAATCTCTGAGCTTTAGTTATGGCCGGGTTAGTCCCACCGAGTTTACGGACATAAATATATCCATTTTCGTCGATATAGTTGACTGTCATGCCAATTTCGTCTGCATGACCAGCAAGCATGAGACGAGGTCCTCCTCCTTTATTTAGAACGGCAACGCAGTTTCCGTAGGAGTCGGAGTAAGTTTCATCAGCATATTGATCGACATAATCTAGCCATACTCTTAATCCACGAGATTCGTGTCCGGATGGGCTTGGGGTGTTCACAAGTGTCTCTAGGAATTGTAGCGATCGTTTGTTCATCTACCCCCAATTACGGATTAGCGTGATGTCCTTTTCAAGGCCTATTTATTACAAAGGAATTACTATTCATATTTTTTAATTTTTCAGCTATGACAATCAGTCTTGCTATTAGGTATGTTTTTGAAGGGTTAATATTGATTTTTTCTTGTAATGCGATTGTTCAATCGCGATGTTTTCTTTAGTTAAACGTACTTAATTAAATGAAATATCAAAACCGTGCCTTTACTTTAATAGAGCTACTTGTGGTTATTGCAATCATAGCTATTTTAGCTGGACTGTTACTGCCGGCGTTGGCTAAAGCAAAAGCTAAAGGGCAGGAGGTATATTGCCTAAATCAACTCAAGCAACTTTCGCTGGCTGCTAAGCTTTATTCTGGTGATAACGAGGACCGATACGCATGGACTTTTTCACTTATAGGGAATCAACAAAACCGACGTTCTTGGTTCAATTATCTTTATGATTATCAGGAAACAAAGGCTACACTGAGATGTCCTAGCAAGGGGCATCAGCGTAAAGAGACACTTTACGATATGGAAAGGACAACAAATAACTATGCGGCTAATTTCCAGCTTGGTGGTTGTGATTGGCCTAATACTTGGGAATATGCCTCGCTTAAAGAAAGTGCCGTTATTAGTCCTTCCACGGTTGTTTACAAAACAGATGGTGGCACTTTACCGAAAAACACCACTGACCCAATGAAGGCTGTTACGTCAAAATCTCCTGAGAAACCAGGCTGTTGGATTGTTCAAGATCCAGCTAGTTCTACCCCATGTGCTTGTGCCATGAATCCTGGAGATCCAAACTGGGGTGGCCCCCATTTGCGTCATAGTGAAAAAAGCAACGTTAGTTTCACTGATGGACATGCAGAGGCACTGAAATCATCAAGGTGGTATTGGGCAAGAACACCTTGGCTTGATCCAAAAAGAGGGGGATGATTGGAGTTTGCGCTTGAGCGTTATGAACGAAGTGGGGAATCTTTTGGTGTGAGTGAGACTCGGGAGACGCCACAAACTATTATAAATCGCAAAGGGCAGGAGCCGATCGTGGCTCTGACAGCTTACGATTATCCTATGGCGAAGTTGCTTGATGCTTCGGGTGTTCAATTGTTGTTAGTAGGAGATTCCTTAGGGATGGTAGTATTGGGTTATCCTGACACAACGCGAGTGACTATTGATGAAATGGAGCATCATGTCCGGGCTGTCGCGCGTTCTAAGCCTCGTGGATTGATTGTGGCGGATTTGCCTTTCAAAACATACGAAACTCCTCAGCAGGCTGTTTTGTCTGCTACGCGTTTGATAGAAGCCGGTGCGGAGGGAGTCAAGGCAGAGGGAGGATGTTTGATATTACCTCAGGTTGAGGCGATTATTTCTGCCGGTATCCCATTTCTTGGGCATATAGGAATGTTGCCCCAAAGTATTATTGTGGAGGGCGGATATAGAATCAAGGGAAGTGACTCTGCGCAGCGAGAAGCATTGTTTGATGACGCTCGAGCACTTGCTGAAGCCGGTGCTTTCAGTGTGGTACTTGAGTTGGTTAATGCTACGGTGGCAGCGGAGATAACCGCTATGCTACAGATTCCTACAATTGGTATCGGTTCTGGTAGTGACTGCGATGGACAGATTTTGGTGACTTCTGACTTACTTGGAACGTCTCCAGATTTCATTCCTAAACATATCCAGCCTGAACAATTGCTTAGAGATCGTATGGTTGAAATGATTTGTGCTTGGAAGGATAGTTTAAATAATAATGAGTAAGTTGACCCATATTGATGCTGAAGGTGATGCAAGCATGGTGGATGTATCGTTAAAGCCAATTCAGGATCGGGAGGCGATGGCTTTCGGCAAGATTTATTTAGCTGAAGAAACTCTTCATGCGATTGAGAACAGAGATACGGCCAAAGGAAATGTGCTAGCAACAGCCCGATTAGCTGGAATCATGGCAGCCAAAAAAACGGGTGAACTAATACCTCTTTGTCATCCACTTTCCATTACACATATAGAAGTTAATTTTGAAATTCCGGATAGTCGGGACTGCATAATTATAACAAGTTCTGTCCGTATCTCAGCCAAAACTGGTGTCGAGATGGAGGCTTTGTCAGCGGTTTCTATTGCTGCTTTGACCATATATGATATGTGCAAGGCAATCGACAAGAAGATGGTCATCTCTGAAGTTAAGGTCACTTCCAAAACTAAACGGTGAGAGTAAATAAAATTGATTCGCAATCTTTAGCAATTGTGTTACTATCGCCTGACATAGCTTGGTTTAAGCTAAGCTTATAAGATGGGTTTGATTGATAATATTACAACTTTATCTTCTGAATCACCCTGTGCTCAACCGGGAGGGGGAGGTCCTTTAAATTACAACTTTGATCGTTCAGAGTTTTGGAGGGCTATACCGATATGGCGTGATATAGATGCCAAGACTTTTGGTGATTTTCGTTGGCAACAACGCAATTCTGTAACTTCTATTCAAGGGATTCAGGAAGCTTTAGGTCAATTGGCTGCTCCTGCATTGATATCAGATATTGAGGATGGACTACTAAAGACACCTATGAACGTCCGTCTTACTCCTTACATATTTTCTCGAATTCATTGGGAGAATTTTGAAAATGATCCAGTACGTCGCCAATTTTTACCCCTAGGTTCGCAATTCGTATCTGATCATCCGCATGTGTCAAATGATTCGTTGGCTGAGGATGGTCACAAGGCTACTCCGTATCTTACACATCGTTATCCAGATAAGGCTTTGTTTTTACCTTTAACCCTTTGTCCGGTCTATTGTTCTTTCTGTACTCGAAGTCGTGTGGTTGGAGGTAGTACTGCGATTAAAAGTAAGTCGACTTATGGTGCGAAATCCAATGAATGGGATTCTACATTTGAGTATATTCGTAATCATCCTGATTTAGAGGATATCGTAATTTCTGGAGGCGATGCTTTATTGCTGCGTCCTCACCAAATACGTCAAATAGGAATCACTTTACTTCAGATACCTACGGTGCGTCGGATTCGTTTTGCTACCAAAGGTTTAGCAATAATGCCGATGAAGTTTACCAGTGATATTGAGTGGGTAGAGTCATTGAGTCAGGTTTGTGAATTTGGTCGTGAAAAAATGAAAGAAGTTGCGCTTCATACGCACTTTAATACGGATCGAGAGATTACAGAATGGACTTCTCGTGCGATGAGGGTTTTGTCTGAGACCGGTGTGAGAGTTCGAAATCAGTCTGTATTGATCAGCGGAGTCAATGATGGTTTTGATTGTTTGCACTTCACTTCCAAGAAATTATCTAGCCAGCTTATTCAGCCGTATTATGTATATTTGCACGACATGGTGCCTGGGTGCGAACATCTTCGCACGACGGTTAGTAAGGCGGAATATTTGTCGCGTCGACTTCAAGGCGCTATAGCAGGATTTAATACACCTAGAGTGGTTTGTGATGCTCCAGGGGGAGGTGGAAAACGTGAAATTTCCAGCTACACGCTCTACGATCAAGAAATTGGAGTATCAGCCTGGACTTCCCCTACAGCTAAGCCGGGTGAAATTTTCTATTACTATGATCCAATCAATAGACTGCCTGAAGATGGAAGGGATCTTTGGGCTAATGATGTTGAGATCAAGCGGCGTTTAGCTCGATTTAAAGCTGACGCCGAGGCCAAGGCTGAGGCTACTCGAACTTGACGGCTTGTTCTTACGGTCGTTATGGTCGCCGGCCATGAGGGAAGGCTTGGAGGCTAATAATTTTTTGGTTCCAATGGTCGTTGAACAGACTGGCCGCGGTGAGCGTGGTTATGACATCTATTCGCGATTGTTGGTAGACCGTATTGTATTCATTGGTACGCCTATTGATGATACGATCTCGAATCTGGTGATTGCCCAATTGTTGTTTCTGCAAATGCAGGATCCGAAAAAGGATATTCATCTGTATATCAATTCGCCGGGTGGGAGTATCACAGCTGGGCTTGCTGTATACGATACAATGCAATTTTTGACTTGTGATGTGAATACCTATTGTATTGGTCAGGCTGCTAGCATGGGGGCAGTGTTGCTGTCTGCTGGAACTAAAGGTAAGCGTTACGCATTGCCAAATGCACGTATCATGATTCATCAGCCATGGGGAGGGGCACAAGGTAACGCATCTGATATTGAAATTCAGGCTGCAGAAATACAACGCTTAAAGGATAGCTTAAATGAAATATTAGCTGAACACACTGGCCAGAAACTCAAAAAAATTGTCGAAGATTCAGACCGAGATTATTTTATGTCTCCCGAAGAAGCTAAGAAGTACGGATTGGTAGATGATGTTGTAAAATCTCGTAAGGAAATTTCTAGTCAAAAGGACGAAAAAAAGAATAAGTAATTTATTTAAATGGCCCGCCCCAACCAAATCACTCTTTGCAGTTTTTGTGGGAAATCGCATGCAGAAGTCCGAAAACTTATTGCAGGGCCGGGAGTATATATTTGTGACAATTGCATTCTGGTTTGTAAAAATGTTTTAGATAAAGAGCTTCAGGATCAGGAAAAAAAGAAGGCTATCAATTTGAAGGTTCCCAAGCCTCGGCAGATCAAGTCTGAACTAGATAGCCACTGCATAGGCCAAGATGATGCAAAGAAAACATTAGCAGTTGCAGTTTATAACCATTACAAGCGAATTCAGTCCGGCCTTACTGTTAAGACTGAGGGAGATGACAAGATAATTACTACTGATACTGATGCTGGAAATGAAATCGAGATTGAAAAGAGTAATATTTTATTACTCGGTCCAACTGGGTCCGGAAAAACTTTGTTAGCTCGAACATTGGCGCGCTTATTGGATGTTCCGTTTGCTATTGCTGATGCAACAACATTGACTGAAGCTGGATATGTTGGTGACGACGTGGAAAATATAATTCTTCGGCTATTGCAGGCTGCGAACTACGATGTAAAACGTGCACAGATTGGAATTATTTATGTTGATGAAATTGATAAGATTACTCGTCGCACAGAGAACGTTTCTATAACGCGAGATGTTTCTGGAGAAGGTGTCCAGCAAGCTTTACTAAAGATTTTAGAAGGAACTGTCTGTAATGTGCCTCCTCAGGGAGGTCGAAAGCATCCTCAACAAGAATATATAAAGCTAGATACAACCAATGTTCTTTTTATTTGTGGAGGTGCTTTTGTTGATCTCGATAAGGTTGTGGAGCGTCGTATTGGGAAACATGTGCTAGGATTTTCTGGTGATGGTAAAATGAAGAAACCGGATGAGGTTTTGGATCGAAAGACTATTTTGAATCATGTCGAACCAGAGGATTTACTCGGTTATGGATTTATACCAGAGTTCATTGGTCGATTACCGGTTCATACTGCACTTCAGGAGCTCGATCAGGAACAACTTATGCGTGTTATGACTGAACCAAAGAATGCGCTTATTAAACAATATTCTAAATTGCTCGAGATAGATGGGGTAAAATTGAATATTACAAATGGTGCGTTACGGGAATTGGCTAATGCTGCAATTAAGCGAGGTACAGGGGCTCGAGGTCTTCGGAGCTTGATGGAAAAATTGATGCTTGAAACTATGTACGAGATTCCTGATTCAGATGATATTTCTTCGGTTAAGATCGATGAGAAAGTTGTACTTGGCCAAGCGCAACCCATTATTCATCGTCGGCAGAAAAAAGCTGCAGCCTAGGCCTTGCCCATGTCACAAAATTTTAAGTCCAGCGACTTGATCGCTCAGCAAATACAACACATTCCGCGTTCTGGAATCCGTGAGTTTTTCGAACTTGTTCAAGGTCGCAAGGACATCATATCTCTTGGTGTTGGTGAGCCGGACTTTGTTACTCCATGGCATATTCGAGAAGCGGCAATTTACTCACTTGAAAGAGGTCGTACTAGTTATACTTCCAATTTGGGTCTTCCTCGATTACGTAATGCTATTAGTAATTATGTAGGCGAAAATTTTGGTGTTCAATATAAAGCTGAATCTCAGGTTTTAATTAGTGTTGGAGTAAGTGAGGCTCTCGACCTTGCGCTTAGAGCTGTAATTAATCCTGGTGATGAAATTATTTACCATGAGCCTTGCTATGTCAGTTATGCTCCGGGGATTTCATTGGCTCATGGTATTCCAGTGCCGGTGCCATGCTTGGCGGAGAATGGTTTTGCTGTGACAGCAGAAGCGATTGAGAAGGTAATTACACCAAAGTCCAAGGCGTTAGTTCTTAATTTTCCTACTAATCCGACTGGAGGTACAATGACATACGATGCCTTAGAGAGAATCGCGGAGTTGGTTAAAAGGCATAATCTTTTGGTCATTACTGATGAGATATATTCTGAACTCACCTTTGAAGGGAATCATGTCAGCATTGCCTCAATTCCGTCTATGGCCGAGCGTACGATTTTTTTACATGGTTTTTCCAAGGCTTATGCAATGACTGGTTTTAGGATTGGTTATGCTTGTGGTCCCCCTGAGTTGGTAGACGCAATGATGCGTATTCATCAATACTCGATGCTATGTGCTAGCACTATTAGTCAGGATGCAGCTATTGAAGCTCTTAAAAACGGAGCTGGTCCAGTCGAGGAAATGAAGGAAGAATTTCGCCTTCGTCGAAATTATATTGTGTCAGCTTATAATGAAATGGGATTAGAATGCCAGTTGCCGAATGGCTCTTTTTACGCATTTCCAAGCATAAAATCGACAGGATTGAGCTCAAAAGAGTTTGCATCACGTTTAGTTCAGCAGGAGGGCGTAGCTTGTGTTCCGGGAGATGCTTTTGGAAGCTCGGGTGAGGGTTTTCTTCGTTGTTGTTTTGCTGCGGGGTTCGAGCAAATTAAGATTGCATGTGAAAGAACATCTCGTTTTGTCAAGGAGCTCAAAACTGCAGGTGTTTAATCAACTTCCTTATTATATCTTCAGTTAGTAAAATAAATTTAGATGTCTAAATTTCCATCCAAGAGATATAAGCAACCCAAAGGTTGTTTTCTTGGCCTATTGAGCATGCCATGAAGTAGCCTTTTGGTAGGTTTTTAGTTCGATCAACGCGCTCTTTGAGTTCGTCATAGTTTCCACCATGATTTAGTGCGCCCAACTTGAATTGATGGTTTTGCGTTTTCTCCAGACTTGAAAATATCATTTTCCAAGAAGGATTGTTTCTTGTTTTCTGGAATTATAATTTTAAGTGCTATTGCATCGTCGATTCCTGATCCTTGGAAAAATAGCCTAAACCGGTGCTCCCTTCGGGGAATATAATTCTAGTTCGTTGTGACACTATTTCTAGTTCTTTAGAAGTAA
>MDTE01041002.1_pt1 | contig 20027 bp, 21 predicted proteins | sample 811231 | NCBI WGS metagenome assembly MDTE01 (sample SAMN05326651, study PRJNA326480) | marine metagenome | isolation source: seawater | place: Indian Ocean: Red Sea | collected 2010 | reverse complement strand
GAAATAAGTATTACTTCAGGTTTGAATTTCTCTATATTAAGAAGAATTTTTTGTTCAAAAATTTGATTAAATTTAACACTGTTAGTACCTGATTTTATAGGAGCATTAAAAATATTTTCTCTACCCCTCTCCTCTTCACTTCCTGTACCTGGAAATAGTGGGTATTGATGTATGGATCCATATACAACTGTTTCATCATTAAAAAATATTTCCTGAGTGCCGTTACCATGATGAACATCAAAATCAATAATTGCAATTTTTTTAATATCATATGTTTTTTGAATATATCTTGCAGTGACTGCTACATTATTTATAAAACAAAAACCATTAGCCCTTGTAGTCTCAGCATGATGACCTGGTGGTCTAATAGCACAAAATATTCTTTTTTTATTTTTTTGAAAAATTAAGTCAGCAGCATCTATTCCAGCACCACATGATCTTAAAATTGCATTTTTACTAAATTGACATAAGAAAGTATCTGCATAAGGTTCCTCTTCAACTGAAACTAATCCATTAGATGGTATTTTTGAAAAAATATTATTTATATATTCATTTGGGTGAACTAAATTAATATTTGATAATGTAGCTAATGAAGATTCTTCATATTCTATTTTGATATTTTTTATTTCTTTTATAGATTTTAATATAATATCTAGTCTTTCCTTCCGCTCAGGATGATTTTTTCCATTATTTTTAAGTAAACAATCATTATGATAAATCACAATTAAATCTGCCATATTAATTATTTTTTTTATTAATTAATATTAAACTCACACCTATAATAATTATAATTCCACCAATATAAGTATTTATATCTGGTCTCTCACCTAAAATAATTATTGCAGAGAGAACTCCAGTTACTGGTAACAATAACATTATTGGAATAATTTTATTTACCTCATAACGTCCTAATACATAATACCAAGCACTATATCCTAGGCAATTCATTAAAATAGCTAAGTATAAAACTATAATCCACGCTTTGACGTTTGCAGAAATAATATAATCATAGACGTTTCCTTCTATAATTTGTGAACCTATAATTAGTTGTGGTCCAGCAAATATTCCTATCCATGCAGTTAAACAAATACCATTTATTTTTTCACTAACATTTTTTACCAATACTTGACCTAAAGACCATGTAAATGTTCCACATAATATTAAAAAAATTCCTATTACTTTACCATCTAAACTCGGGGCTCCAGCTAAAATTATTAAACCTACAAATGCGATTAATATACCAATTAAATTTTTAATTTTTGGTCTTTCTTTCAAATAAAAATAAGCAACTAAAACTCCAAAAGGAACTTCAGTTTGAACTAGAAGTATTGCTGATGATGCATTAATTAAATTTAAACCTGAATAAGTTAATGAATATTGAATAGTACATCCAATTATTGATACTAAAAAAATTTGCTTAAGATATTGAAAAGGTATTGGAAACCACCAAATTAAAATTAATCCTGTTAAACTCCATCTCAAACCATTAATTAACATTGGTGGAAAATATTCCATACCCGGCTTGGTAATTGTAAATCCTATTCCCCATAATATTGGTACTAATAAAGCTAAAATTATATCTTTAAAGGGCAATTTAACCCTTCAAACGATCTTCATCTTCTTTGATCGGAGTATAAGAAGTGTTAGTTTCAAAAGTTTGCTCACATTCAATTTGTTTTACAAAATTAGCTTTAGATCTTGTAAACACTTCTTTAGAAATTTTATAATTAAATGTTGGAGGATCAATTAATCCTACTGGTATTCCAATATGATCTTTTCTTATTTCTAAACAACAATAAACAGTAGTAGCACAGTTTTTACAAAAATAGTTAATCCAATTACGACCACTTTCAGTAATAAATTCAAAAGTTTTGAGATCTCCACTTAATAATTTAAAATACATTTTTTTAAAATAAGCAATATTGCCGAAAGCACTACCTGTCCTCAACTGACAATAACGACAATGGCAAACTATAGTTGCATCTGGATCATTGTTAACTTGGAATCTACTTTTTCCACATAGACATCCACCTTCAATTTTTTTATCCATATTAACTTTATAGTGTTTTTTAATAAAAGTTACTATGATCAAATTTTAATATTATAAAAAATAATATATAAAATACAAAATGGAAAAAAATGTAAAAGTAATAGTCATCGGAGGTGGTGTTGTTGGTTGTTCTATTTTGTATCATCTTGCTAAATTTGGATTAAAAGATTGTATATTGCTTGAAAGAAAAGAATTAACCTCAGGTTCTTCATGGCATGCTGCAGGTAATGTCCATGTCATTTCAAATGATCCTAATATTTCTAGATTAATGGCTTACACAATTAACCTTTACAAAGAGATCGAAGAAACATCTGGTCACTCAACAGGTTTTAAACCTAGTGGTGGATTTTATCTTGCTTCAAATGAAATATGGGCTGATTATTTAAAAAGAGAAAGGTCTAAAGCAAGATATATGGGGCTTGACCAAGAATTTGTTTCTTTAGATGAAATTGCCAAAAAAAACCCATTGATAGATCCAAAAAGATACATTTCTGCATTATGGGATCCAATTGATGGTGAAGTGGATCCATCAGGTGTGACCTATGCATTTGCTAAATCTGCAAAAGTTCATGGAGGAAAATATTATACTAATACTGTAGTTGAAGATACAAAACAAAAAAATAATGGTACATGGGATGTAGTAACTAACAAAGGAACTATTAATACTGAAATACTTATTAATGCTGGTGGTCTGTGGGCTAGAGAAGTAGGTAATCTAGCTGGGATTAATTTACCAGTGCAACCTATGGAACATCATTATTTAATCACTGACTCAATTCCAGAAATTGAATCTTTGCCTAAAGGACAAAGATTACCAGTTGGAACTGATTTTGAAGGAAACATTTACTTTAGACAAGAAGGTAAGGGTATGCTTTTAGGAACTTATGAATCTAAATCGACTCCTTGGAAAATAAATGGGACACCTTTAAATTTTGGGCATGAACTATTAGAACCAAAATTAGAAAATATTCAAGACAGATTAGCAATAGGGTTTGAAAGAATGCCTGCTTTAGAAAAAGCTGGTATAAAAAACATTGTTAATGGACCTTTTACTTTTGGACCAGATGGAAGTCCTTTAATTGGGCCTGTACCAGGATTAAAAAATTATTGGGTAGCAGTAGGAGTAATGGCTGGCTTTTGTCAAGGAGGTGGAGTTGGTAAATGTATAGCTGAATGGATAATAGACGGTGAACCTTCAATAGATGTTTGGGCTATGGATGTTGCAAGATTTGGTGATTATGCATCACCTCACTATGGAACAATCAAATCATCTGAAAATTATGAAAGAAGATTTATTATGACCTTTCCAAATGAAACTCTTCCAAAAGGAAGAAAACAAAAAACTACCTCACTTTACGATAGATTTGTATCAATAGGTGCAGTTATGGGTGATACTTTTGGATTAGAAAATGTTTTATGGTTTGCCGATAATAAAGATGATGCATTTGAAGAACCAACAATAAAAAGATCTAGATCGCATAATTATATATCTAAAGAAGTAAATAACGTAAGAAAAAACGTAGGTGTAATAGAAATTGCAAATTTTTCAAAACATGAATTTGTTGGACCTGATGCTAGAAAATATCTAAATTATATATTAGCTGGAAAAATTCCAGAAGTTGGGAAGATCTCATTAAATCCTATGTTAACTCACAAAGGAAAATTATATGGTGATCTTACTGTTGCTTGTTTAGAAAAAGATAAATTTATTATTTTTGGTTCTGGAGCAGTACAAGATATGCATAAAAGATGGTTTGAAAGACATATAGAAAAATTCAATATAGATTATATTAATAAATCAGATGATTACCACGGATTAGCTATCACAGGACCCAAATCAAGAAAGTTAATGCAAAAAATTGTTAGGGAAAATATATCTAACGAAGTTTTTAAATTTAAAGAAGTAAAAGAAATGTTTGTTGCAGGAGTGCCAGCGATTGTTAATCGTATTTCATTTACTGGAGAATTAGGTTACGAGATTTATGTTTCACCTCATTTTTTGCTTAAACTATATGAAGAAATTATTGAAGCAGGAAAAGAATTTAATATAAAACCATTTGGTTCAAGAGCTCTAATGTCTATGAGGTTAGAAAAAAACTGGGGTGCATGGGGTTTAGACTTCAGACCTGATTTTACGGCAAAAGAATCTGGATTAGATAAATTTATAGATTGGAATAAGGATTTTATAGGTAAAAAATATGCAAAAAATGATCAAAGTAAGTCTAAATTAACTACTTTAATTGTGGAAACTGAAGATATAGATGTCACTAATAACGAAGCAGTTTTAAGTAATGATAAGTGTATAGGATATATCACTTCAGGTGGTTATGCTCATTATTTAAATAAAAGTATTGCCTTTTCCTATCTTGATGAAAAAATTATAAATAATAATCAAAAAATCCAAGTTGAAATTAATGGAAATTTTTATAATTGTGAAATTCTTAAAAATCCTCTTTATGATCCAGATGGAATCAAAATGAGATCATAAATTTTTTTTTATGAAAAAAAATATAAATAAATTAATAATTATATTTAATATATTATTTCTTTTTTATTATTCAATGCAACTTATTATTTTTACTGATGAATTTACAATCAGTAATTTTGGATCTTTTAATCATGCTATTGCAGGATTATCAGAAATATTAGGAATTGTTATTTTGTCTTTATGTTTAGGATTAACATTGATTTTGTTTAAAAATTATAAAAACCAATTTCCTTTGTACTTAACAATTTTTATTTTTGAAATACTAGTTTCTTTAAATTTATGGAGATATATAATTACAGATAGTCCAGGAGATACTAATTTAGAAATAATTAAATTTAACGCTATTATATTTTCTATAGCAAGCATTAGTTGTTTATTTCTTTTAATTAATAAAAATAATTAATAAAAATTATTTATTTATAATTTTTTTTGTTAAATCATGTTCTGCTGTAATGTAACGAACTGTATTTGTTTTTGATCTCATAACTACAGAATGTGTACTAGCTTTATTATTTTTAAAGTGGATACCCTTTAGCATTGTACCATCTGTTACTCCTGTGGCTGAAAACATTACATCACCTTTTGCTAAATCATTTGTTTCATATATTGTATTCCTATCTTTGATACCCATAGATTGAGCTCTTTCAAATACACTTTCATCATCAAAAATCAATTTTGTATATATTTTTCCACCTAAACATCTTAACGCTGCAGCTCCTAGTACACCTTCTGGTGAACCACCTATTCCCATATACATATCTATGCCACTATCATCAATTGATGTTGCAATTACAGCACTAACATCTCCATCTGGAATTAATTTGATTCTTGCACCCGTTGAACGAATTTTAGAAATTAAATTTTTATGCCTTGGTCTATCCAAAATACACACTACTACATTTTCAATTTTAATATTTGAAAATTTTGAAAATTTTAATACAATTTCATCTTCACTTATCTCTGGATCTATTTCTAATCCTTGATAGCTTTTACCAAATGCAATTTTATGCATATAAATATCAGGAGAATGTAAAAAACTACCTTCTTCACCCATTGCTAAAACAGATAGTGCATTTTCACCTCCATGTGCTGTAATGGTAGTTCCTTCAAGTGGATCTAATGCGATGTCAACTTTTGGCCCTCCTTTGCCGACTTTTTCTCCAATATACAACATAGGGGCCTTATCTCTTTCCCCCTCTCCAATAACTATAGTACCAGAAATCATTAAATTATTTAAGAATTCTCTCATAGCATTTACTGCAGCTTGATCGGCTGCTTTTTCATCCCCTCTTCCCATATGCAATGAGCTTGCTAAAGCAGCTATTTCAGTAACTCTAACTGTTTCTAATGCTAAATTCCTATCTAAATGTTCTAATTTCATAACTAATTTAATTCATTCTTTGTGTTTTTTTATATATTTTACAAACTTCATAAAATTTTTTTAAGTCATTATAATCCAAATCTTTTATTGCAGGTTTGTCTTTATGAAAATGATTGTATTCATCTATTCCTCTTACACAAATAGCAGAATCTTGATCATGCTTTAATTGTTTTACATCAGTAGATAAATATTGGATATTTAAGCCAATACGTCTATCATTTGATTGGTTTGGATTAGATTTATGAAGTATCCAGCCATGATGAAATGAAGCTTCACCAGGTAGCAACTCACAATAAACTGATTTAGATTCGTCAATATTATCAACTTTTTGACCTGAAGATAAAACATTATTTTTATCATATGTCTTAACATGTCTAAACTTGCCTATATTATGACTTTTAGGAATCATTTGCATACATCCACTCCTTTTTGTTGTAGGAGATAAAGCTATCCAGGCAGATACTTGATTATCATTATTAAAACCCCAATAAGTTAAGTCTTGATGCCATGAAACATGAGTTTTGGTATTAGGTTCTTTAATTATGTAAGTAACATTATGCAATAAAATATTTGGTCCAATTATTTTTTCAACAATATCTAAAATTTTTTTATTTGTTGCTAGCTCAAAAGGAGATTTTAAAATTGTATGAACTTTAGTTTTGTAATGTAAATTTCCAATTTTTGATTCTGCTTTTTCAAGTTCTTTTCTATGATGTAATGAATTTTCTTCAGATATTATAGGAATACCAGAAATGAAACCATTTGTGAAATATTCTTTAGACAATAGATTTATATCCATAATTCATTATATATATAAAATTATATGAAAAAAATAAATAAATCTAATGAACCTCTTGATTCTCAAAAAAGAAAAAAAAGTAAGCCTATAGTTTGCTATCCAAATGAATTTATTAAAATAGATGAGTGGGATAACTATCAAAAAGCTAGATTAAATTTAAAAAAAATAGATGAAATTACCATACCTCCAAGAGAAGCAAGATGTTTTTCAGTAAGTAAAAAAAATTTTTTTAAAATTGAAAGTATAGAAGGTCCTCAAGTTGGTGATTTAAATATCTTTAATCAACATAATTTACATGAAAAATTTTATTCTGGTAAAACACGAGCTATTCATGGTACTCATCTATCAATTGGTGATAGAATGTGGAGTTCATTTCCATATTTAAGACCTATGACAACGATAACTCACGATACTTTAGACTGGTATGGTTTTGATGATGATGGAGCGTCTGTACATGATGTAATTGGCACAAGATGCGATCCATATACAGAAAAATTAATAAATGACAAAGATTATCACTTTTGTTGTCATTCAAATTTAACAAAAGCTTTAATGAATGAAAAAAAATTATCATTTTCTGAAGCAGAAACATATATTCACGATGTACTTAACGTATTTATGTGTACAGGTTTTACTAAAAATACTCATCAATATTTCATGAAATCAAGTCCTGTAAGACCTGGGGACTTTATTGAATTTTTTGCAGAGATTGATTTATTGTGTATTTTATCAGCATGTCCCGGAGGGGACTGTGGTTCAGAGCATTCTTCAGATAAAACAAAATGTTTTCCTTTGAAAGTAACTATTTTTGAAAATAATTCTGAAGTGCTTAAAAATTGGCAATCACCTTATATTTCTAAATATAAAAATCTTCATGATTTTTAATTTATAATTTATATTAACTTATGGCTTATTATATTATCAAAACTTTAATAACTGTTTTAATAATTGTCATTGCATCAGAAATTTCAAAAAAATCTTCATTAATTGGAGCTATTATTATTTCATTACCACTAACATCAATAAAATATTTTTTATTTATATATTTAATAAAAAAATATGGTTATTCCATATAAAAAATTTTAAATGAAAATAAATTTATTGTTATTTATATTAATATTTTTTTTAAGTTTTAATGTTAATAGTGATGAAAACAGAATTATAATTGCTAGTACCACTTCAACATATGATACAGGATTATTAAAAGAGATAAATAGTAATTATACAAATAAATTTAATATTAAAATACATGTACTAGCTTTAGGAACTGGTCAAGCTATACGGACTGCTGAAGATGGAAATGTTGAAATTTTAATTGTTCATCATAAACCATCTGAATTAAAATTTATGGAAGAAGGATTTGGACTAGAAAGACATGAAATAATGTATAATGATTATATTATTGTCGGCCCAAAGAATGATTCAAATGGTTGTAAATCTATTAAAAAAAAATTTGAATCAATAAAAAAAAGGAAAGATGTATTTATTTCAAGAGGAGATGATAGTGGGACTCATAAAAAAGAATTAGAAATATGGGAATCAATAAATTTTATATCTAGTAGCTTTGATGATTGGTATATTATTAATGGTCAAGGGATGGGCAAAACTCTTTTAATGGCAAATGAAAAAAAAGCTTATACTATTTCAGATAGAAGTACTTGGATATCTTTTAATAATAAGGAAAATTTAAAAATAATATGTGAAAATTTTCCTCCTTTATTTAATCAATATTCTATAATTTTAGTTAGTAAAAAAATTAATGAAAAACTTAATATTGTTGAAGCTAAAAAATATATTGATTGGATATTAAGTGAAGATGCTAAAAAATTAATTAATAATTTTAAAGTTAATGACCAACAATTATTTTACTATAATTATAATTAATACTTAATTTCTTTGTTTATTTTTTTTAAACTTTCATCTGTCCCATGATGAAAATGTTTGCTCATATCAGGTCTATACTTTCCTGATATTGGATTTTTACCAATAGCTATAGCCATTTCTCTTACATGATGAGGTTCTGCACCGCAGCAAATACCAATAAAATTAATATTTTGATTTAAACAATCTTTAGCAAATGCTGCCATTTCATATCGATTGCAATAAAGATTATCTAAAGCAACTGGAAAAGCATTTCCACCAGGTATACAATCACATCCATGATCTGTAATATTTAAAAAACCTGGCTCTTCTTCAGTGGTTCTGTAAGGTACAGGCAATCCTGCAACATGACATGAGACTTTTTTTCTAATTTTCTTTAAAAGTTTCATAGTCATTTTTGGACCACGGTAACAATTTAAGCCAACAACATCTGCTCCTAAATCTTCAATAATTTTGCAGGCTTCTTCAGCTGTATAACCGTCACGAGTTTTATCCCCTCTGGGTATTGCATAGTTTGCAACAGCAATTAAATTTTCATTTTTTATTGCATTAAGAGCTATTTTCATTTCCTCAACCCAATTTATTGTTTCAACAACTATAAAATCAACATTAGCTTCTTTTGCCCAAGTCACTTGTTCTTCATACATTTTTTGACATTCTTTAAATGTATTTTTATCATTTGGATCATAAATATTTGTATTTGCAACATCACCACAAACCATTAAATTTAAATCTGGATATTCGTTTTTTGCTTCTATAGCAATTTTCAGTGCATTTTTTTGTAGAGGCTCTAATAAATCTTCTTTTCCAATAATTCGCATTTTTTCTCTATGGCCATAATAAGTAAAAGCTTGAACAATATCAGATCCTGCTCTTATAAACTCTATATGTAATTGTTTTACAACTTCGGGATGTTCAAGCACTACTTCTGGTACAAATGCACCAGCAGATAAATACCCTCTTCTTTCCATTGCAAAGAGATATCCTTCTGCACACAATATTGGTCCATTATCTAGTCTTTCTAATAAATTCATAATTTATTATTTTGATCACAATTTTCTATAATTTAAAATAGTTATGTTAATGTTAAAAAAATATAATGTGAATAATTTAAAGTCTACCAAAAAAAGTTACTCTAGCATTTTCAGATAATTCTATATTTTTTTCTTCATTATAATTCAAAGTAACTAAAATTCTTGGCTTAAACGACTTAACTGGAGTAACTCTATGGAGATAATTTCTTCCATAAAAAAGTACCAAGGTTCCTGGACTTACTAATAACTCATCACAATTAACTTTATTATTTAATATCTCACCTATTAATTTTTTATTAATATAATCATTTTTGTAATCTCTAACATCACTAATATATTCAAATATTCCTCCTTTATCTGCAGACTGAATCATTAAAGTTATTGCGAATGATGCATTATCAAAATGCCATCCTAATTGCTGATTATTTTGATAATAGTTATAGTTAATTGATGATAATTTATCTTTATAAGGAAAAATTTTATTAATTCTTAAAACATATAGTAAAAAATTTTTGAAAATATTTGAATGATATAAAATGTTTAAAGGTGAATCTTGATTTATTAAATCATGAGGAACACAACCTTTATCACTTGTTACTTCTATATTTAATGGATCATCTTTATTTAAGTGATGATTAGATCTATTTAATAATACGGTATGTTTTTGATTACAATAAAAAGCTTTAGGTTCAAGCAATAGTGCTTCATTTAATATATTGTTTAATGAATCATTATTTAAAAAATTTTTAAGAATTAAAACTGATTTATCTTGCAATACATTTAAACATGAATTCAGATAGTTTTTGTTTGTAATTGGGTGATCTTTAAAATTAATAATTTCAGAAATATCTTGCATTTTAATATAAGAATAAATAAGTTTAAAAATTTATCAAATAAAAATGATACTTAATTTAAACTTAAAAAATTCATATTTAAATCTGCCAAAAAATTTTTATAGTTTTGTAAAAGCAGATAATATTAAAAACCCTAAAATTATACTTCTAAATAAAGAATTATTGATCAAATTAAATATTGATATCGATAATTCTAATGAGAAATTATTAGCAGAATTATTATCTGGTCAAAATGTTAAAAAAGGAAATGAATTTTTTTCACAAGCATACGCTGGCCATCAATTCGGTCACTTTACTATTTTAGGTGACGGAAGAGCTCTTATGTTGGGTGAACACTTAGATAAAAAAGGTCAAAGATTTGATATTCAATTGAAAGGTTCTGGAAAAACACCCTACTCTAGAAGTGGCGATGGTAAGGCTGCGATTGGTCCTATGATTAGAGAATATATTATTAGTGAAGCTATGTATTCTTTAGGAGTGCCCACGACAAGATCTTTAGCTGTTATATTAACTGGGGAAAAAATTCTTAGAGATAAACTATTACCTGGTGCAATTTTAACAAGAGTTGCCAAAAGTCATATAAGAGTTGGTACTTTTCAATTTGCTAATATAATTAAAGAAAAAGAATATATTAAAGAAATAACTAATTATACAATCAATAGGCATTTTCCAGAATTAAATAATAAAAAAAATAATATAGAAAAATTTTTAGAAAAGGTTGTATCAAAGCAATTAAATTTAATAATTCAGTGGATGCGAGTGGGATTTATTCATGGTGTTATGAACACTGATAATGTTTCTATTGTTGGTGAAACAATTGATTATGGTCCTTGTGCATTTATGGATCATTACAATCCTAAAACTGTGTTTAGCTCAATAGATCATGCAGGAAGATACAGTTTTGAAAATCAACCAAAAATTACATTATGGAATTTAGCTAGGTTTGCTGAAACTTTACTTTTTTTAATTGATAAGGATGAAAAAATTGCAATAAAAAAGGCTGAGATAATCCTTAATAAATTTAATGAAAATTATAATTCAATGTGGTTAAAAATGATGAAAAATAAATTAAATTTATCTGGTGAAAATATAAATGATCCTAAATTAATAAATGATCTTTTAAATATCATGCATATACATAAGTTAGATTACACAAATACTTTTTTAGAAATAAATAATGGACAAATCAAAAAAAATATTTTTTTAAAAGAATGGGTAGAGGAATATCAATCTAGGAAAAAAATAAATAATAAAAGCAATGATCTTGTATTTAAAAATATAAATCCAAAAATCATACCTAGAAACCATATAGTTGAAAAATATATAAAGGAAGCTGAGCAAAATAAATTTGAAGATTTGAATAAATTTTTAAATTATTTAAAAAAACCTTATGAAATGAATATAGAGATTCCTAAAGAATTACTTGATCCTCCTAATGAAGATGAGAGGGTAAATGAAACTTTTTGTGGAACATAGTATTATAATTAATCTACTTTGATTAATTGTTTTTTCATATTTATTAACTTATTATTGTATTTATTTAATAGAATTTCTGCTTCATCAATTGAAACTTCTTTAAAATAAAAACTTGTATTTTCAGGATATTGAACAATTTTATAATAGTCAGCTACTATGACTGTAGCTATTTTGGGATATCCACCTATTGTTGGGTGATCACTAGCAAGAATTATAGGATTACCGTCACCTGGAACTTGTATAGTTCCTTTAGTTATACCCTCAGAATCAATATTAAAAGATTTAAAAGGCTTAATTATATTATTTGTTAACCTAACACCTATTCGATTTATTTTGTTAGTAATTGTAAAACTATTACTATAAAATTTTTTAATATCCTTAATTTTGAAGTAATTCATTTGTGGACCTTTAACTACTCTTATAATTTTTTCATTTTCTACAAAATTATCTTTTATTTTGTAATTTAAAGTTTTTTTTGAAATATGACCTTTAAGTATTTGATTAATAGTAATTTTATTTCCAATCTTAGAATTAGTAAGAGTTGAGAAACTCCCTTTAAATAAATTTGAAACTAATCCATTTTTGATAGATAAATAACCATAGTTACTATCTATTGTTGATCTAATATCAATAAGATCCCCTTCAGTTATATTGTATGATCTATTTACTGATCCTTGAATAATTTTATTATCAATTGTTAAAGTAAAATCAACATTACCTGTAATAACAATTTTTAAATTACCTTTTTTAACTAATAGTTTTGGTCCAAATTTTGTAAATTCAATTGAAGGAGTTGTAATTTTATTAGAAAGAATAATGTTTCCTAATTGATATGAAAAATCATCTATTGCCCCACCTGAAGTAATACCTAAATGTTGAAGATTTTTAAACCCAAAATCCTGTATTGTTGTTGTAAAACCTTCTCTTAAAACTTTAAGTTCAAAAAATTGATTTTTCATTAACTATATTTCTGTTTTAGTTACTCTCTTAAAAGTAATTTGATCACCAGGAGTAATTGCACATAATTTTGTTTTGTTGATATTAAATAAATCAACTTTTGCTTTACCAATAATGTTCCATCCACCAGGCGTATCAAAAGGGTATATAACACATAAATTATTTACAATGCCAACAGATGAACCAGGTACTTTTATTCTTGGAGAGTTTTTTCTTGGGATAGAAAAATTTAGTTTCATTGTTCCAAGAAATGGTAATCCAGGTAAAAATCCTAACATATAAGCATGAAAATTAGTGTTAAGATGTATATTAATTAACGTTTCAAAGTTTAAATTAAAATTTTGTTCAATATAATTTTTGTCCAATGCAAATTCTTCGTCATAACAAATTTTTATAAGATGTTTTTTCTTTTTTACTACACAATTAATTTTTTTGGATTTTAATTGATTAATTAAATTCAAAGTATCTTTTTTATATTGTATATCAAATAAAATGAGTAATTTATTGAATGATGGTACTATATTTAAAATAAACTTATAGTTTAAATTTTGAATATATTTAAAATGATTTATAACATTATTATTTGTTTCTTTATTAATTAAACTTCCATAATCAATTAAAAAAGCTTGTTCACTTATTTGAGAAAAAGATTTAAACATAATAATAATAATTAATATATTAATAGCATTTATGGAATTAAATTTAAATTGTGACTTAGGTGAAAAATCAAAACACTTTGATGGTAAAAATGATCCTGAATTATTAAAAATTATAAATACCGCTAATATTGCTTGTGGTTATCATGCTGGAAATAAAAAAATAATTGAAGAAACAATAAAAATATCTAAAAAAAATAATGTAAGTATTGGTGCACATCCAAGTTTTAAAGATAAAAAAAATTTTGGGAGAAAAAGATTAAATTTAACAAATAATGAAATCTATAAAATTGTTACTGAACAATTAAAAATAATTTCCAAAATTGCTGATAAATTAAAATATCCTATTACTCATGTTAAGCCTCATGGCGCATTAAATAATATTGCTTGTGAAGATATAGATGTTTCAATGAATATTGCCAAAGCAATTAAAGAGTTTGATAAAAATTTAATTTTTATGGTACTTCCGCTGACATGTATGGATAAAGCAGCAAAAAAAGTAAATATCAAATATGCATGTGAAATATTTGCAGATAGAAATTATAATGATTATGGACTATTAATTGATAGATCTAATCAAAATTCATTAATAAATAATCCAAAAGAAATAATTAAAAATATTATTATAATGCTAGAAAATAAATCTATAAAATCAATAACTGGAAAATTATTAAAAACTGATATTGACTCAATTTGCGTTCATGGTGATGGATATAATGCTGTGAAGATAGCGAAAAAAATAAAAGAAGGTTTAATAAAAAAACAAATAAATTTACTACCATTAAATAAATTATCAAAATTTATGTAAATATTATATTTAATATTTGTTAAATTTAAATGGAACCTATAAATTATTATATAAATATATGTTTATTTATTATGGTTTAATATCTGGTCTAATAGCTACAATATTATTCGATATTTATCAAAATGCTCTAAGTTTTAGTTATGGAATAAACAAAACAAGATGGGATTTGGTTGGAAGATATTTCATAGGGCTTAAAGATAAAAGGTATGTTAGAGATAACTTAAATGATGATGAAGTTGAAAAAAATGAATTATTTTTAGGATATTTAATTCATTACTTAATTGGGATAATCTATGGTTATATATATATAATAATTAATATAATATTTTATAATGAACCTTCAATTTTAATAGCAATTATTTTTGGATTTTTAACAATTCTAGGATCATGGTGTATAATGATGCCCTACGCTTTTAATTTAGGTTTTTTTGCAAAAAACTCAAACGATAAATATCAATTAATAGTTCAAGGATTAATAGCTCATTTTATTTTTGGTATAGGTTTATTTATTGGATATTCAATAATTTTTTAATTATTAATGAGATCTATTTTAGAGGCTAAAATAAAATCATTGACAGATAATCCTTTAATAGCATGTGTATGAATCATTATTAATGTATACCCCCAGCCTAATGAAATATCAGGGTGGTGCTTTTCTGATTCCGCTATTTCACCAACATTATTTGTAAATTCTAATGCTTTTTTAAAACTTTTAAATTCATATTTTTTGAAAATCATTTCTTGATTATCATTTACTGCCCATCCATTTAATTCTGATAGATATTTTGATATTTCATTAGGTTGTAATTTTGGAGTTTTACCAGAGCATGGTTCACATTTTTGATTAATTAAATTTTCAGACATTAGTATTTTGCTCCTTTTTGATTTAATTCCATTGAATATAAGGAACTTGTAGCTGTTACATACAATATATTTCCTTCTTTTCCTCCGAATTCCAAGTTAGAAACTAATTCTGGAACCAAAATTTGTCCAATTAAAACATTATTTGGATTGAAACATTTAATTGCTTTTCCAGCACTCGTCCATATATTACCATCTATATCAGATCTGAAACCATCAGAAAAAAAAGGTTTAAAATCGTATACTAATTTCTGATTAGAAATACCATTATCTTCGACATCAAAAACATATAAAGAACGTACATTTTCAGCTGAGTCAGCAATGTATATTTTTTTTTCGTCTTTTGAAAAAGCTATACCATTTGGTCTAATTAAATTTTTAGTTAATACTTCTAATTTTTTATTTAAAGGATCAAATTTAAATACATAACAACCATCATATTCTTGATTTCCAGGGTAACCTTCATAATCAGATAAAATACCGTATGGCGGATCTGTAAACCAGATTGTACCATCAGATTTGACACAGACATCATTAGGAGAATTTAATTTTTTACCTTCAAAGTTATCTATAAGAGTAGTTACAGTTAAATTATTATCAGTTTTATAAATACATCTCCCTCCATGCGAACAAGATATTAAATTTTCTTCATTATCAATTGTATTACCATTACAATAGTTAGAAGGATTACGAAATTCAGAAACTTTATTGTTTTGTAATTGTAGCATTCGATTATTAGGAATATCACTCCAAATTAATGTTTGTTTATGAGGTATGTAACAAGGCCCCTCACTCCAAAGAGTGCCATTAAATTCAGTTTTAAAGTTTTTTGTTTTTAAATAAGTATTAAATAAATCAGAATTTTCAACATTTTCCATATTCATATTTTTATAATGATAAGATGCATTTTTTGGATTATCTTCAGGTTTTAAAAAAATATTATTCATATTATTTAAAATTTAATTTCTATTCCTTTTTGTTTCGGTTGATAATCTTTTAATGTACTTGGAAAACCAGGTGATCTTAAATTATCATTACATGATTCTTCAATTCTTCGAATAATACTAGTACTTAATGCTCTATTACCATATTTCTTTTTTCCTTCTTGGAAGATTTTATTCATTAATTTACTAATTTCAGCAGGAATTTTAAATCTATCTGTTAACTTATCAAACAATCCAACATCTTTACAAACTAAATCCATAGTAAATCCCACATCATAAGATCCATTTAAAATGACTTGAGATTCTGTTTCATGTACAAAACTGTTTCCAGAACTAATTCTTATACCATGATATGAAGTTTTTAAATTTAATCCATATTTTTTACAAACCATTAGCGCTTCACCTAAAGATAATAAATTAATTGAAGCTAAATAATTTGTTACTACTTTAAGTGTTGAAGCTGAACCTATTTGACCACAAAACAATATTTCATGTCCAATTTTAGATAAAATAGGGAGAGCTCTATTAAAGTACTTTCTTTCACCACCAGCCAAAATCGCAATGTTTCCAGACTCTGCCCTATGTTGTCCACCAGTCATAGGTGCTTCCAAACAACCTATTTTATTTTTTTTACATAAATTTGATAATCTTTTCATCTCCAATTCATCTGTAGTGCTCATTTCTATCCATAGATGTGTTTTATTTAAATGTGGGAATAATGTATTTATAACTTTGTTAACTGATGTTGGATTTGGCAAACAAGTAATAATTATTGAAGATTTATCTGCTATTGCTTCTAAATTCTCACACCAAGTGGCTCCTAATTTTATTAATTTATTAGATTTTTTTTTATCTAAATCATTAACAAATAAATGAAAACCACTATTCAATATATTATTGGCAACTTTTAAACCAACATTTCCTAGTCCAATAAATCCAATATTGATATCTTTCATATATTTATTTCCATCCCATCATGACCTGCAATTACGTTATCAGGTAGTCTGGAATTAAGCTCCTCTTCATCTAATAGTGCTGTCATATGAGTTAATATAGTTTTTTTTGGTTTAATATAATTAATATATTCTATTACCTGCTCAAAACCTGCATGTGTTGGATGTGGATCGTTTCTTAAAAGACCAACAATCCATAAATCTAAATTTTTAAGTTTTTCTATATCAGAGTTATAAAATTTTTTTAAATCTGTAGAATATGCAAAATTATTAATTCTATATGTTTGGGCGTCAATAGATCCATGATTATGATTAAATGACTCAATATTAATATCATCAATTTTGAAATTATTCGCTATATTTTTAATTTCCATGAAGGGTACATAGTCGGTAGTCCCATCAAAAATATATTTATAATTTGTTGAAATAATTTCTTTCATATTTTCTGGCATATAAGCTGGAATTATTTTTTTATTAATTAATGATATTGATCTCATATCAGGCAAACCTGCTGTATGATCAGAATGCATATGTGTAAATAAAACTGCATCTATATTTGTACATTTTGCATTATATAATTGCTGTCTTAAATCCGGACTAGTATCTATTAAAAGTATTTTATTTTTAATATAAATTAAAATAGAAGATCTTGTCCTAAAATTTTTTAAATTCTTAATATTTATATTACCATTCTTATTCCAAGCTAAAGGGGAGCCAAAAGAGCCACCACAACCTAAGATTCTTATTTTCATTCAAAATAATTATATCTTTTTGCTTTAGAAAACAATTTGTAAAAATTATTATCTGTTTTTTTTATCAATTGATCAAAAGGTATATTAAAAAAATTGGACAGATATTTAGCAGTATATTTAACAAAAGCAGGTTCATTAGTTTTACCTCTCATTGGAACAGGAGATAAAAATGGACTATCAGTTTCTAATAAAATATTGTCTATAGAGATATTTTTAATAATTTCTCTTAAATTTTTTGCATTTTTAAAAGTAATAATACCAGATAATGAAATATAATAATTATTTTCAATACAAAAATCTAATAATTTTTTTGAACCAGTAAAGCAATGAAAAACTATTGACAAATTTTTATTTTTAAAATTTTTTATCACATCTATTATTTCAATTTCTGAATTACGTTGATGAATAATAAGAGGTAATTTAGTATCTATAGATGCTTGAATATGTGCTTCAAAAATTTCGTACTGCTTCAATTTATGATCTATAGAATGGAAAAAATCTAAACCAGTTTCTCCAATACCTATGACTTTATCATATTTACAGTTTAAAATTATATCATTAAGAGAAAAAATAGTGTTTTGATCAATATTAGTTGGATGTAAACCATATGAAATGAATATAGATTTATAGTTACTTATTAGTTCCAAATGATCTTTAAATTTTTTTGGATCAGTATTTATAGTCAAAACACTTGTGATATTATTTTGTATGATATTTTGAATAATCTCATTAAAATTATTTTTTAAATAGGGAAAATCTAAATGACAATGTGAATCTATCACAATTCAATTCTAGGAAACACTGGTACAGGATCAATGATATGAATATCGTCAGAAATAATTTCATTAATTTTAATTAAATTTCTATTTGACAATGGAATATTGAAAATATCTAAAATTTTATTCGAACTTTTAGGAATTACTGGAATAAGCATTATACTACAATTTTTAATAATATTAATTGTTATAAATAAAACAGTATTCATTCTATCGTAATTACTATTTTTTAATTTCCAAGGTGCTTCTGAGTCAATATATGTGTTTGTTTCAGATAAAAGTTCAAAAACAACTTTTAAAGCCCTATCTATTTGTACTGAATTCATTAATTTTAAATATTCAGAAATTTTGCTTTCCATAGATTTTAAAATGATTTTATCTTGATCTAAATATTCTTGTGAAACAATTATCTTACTTTCGCAATTTTTTACAGAAAATGCAGCTATTCTCTGTACCAAATTTCCATAATTATTAGATAAGTCAGCATTTATACGTAGTGAAATTGCTTTTTTTGAAAAATCACCATCATTCCCAAATGGAACTTCTCTAAACAAAAAAAACCTAATTTGATCTAAACCATATTGATTTATTATCTCGTATGGATCAATCACATTTCCAAGGGATTTTGAAATCTTCTTTCCTTCATTTGTCCACCACCCATGTGCAAAAATCTTTTTTGGAGGCAAAACATCAGCTGCCATTAAAAAAGCTGGCCAATAAACTGCATGAAATCTGAGTATATCTTTTCCAACAATATGAACGCCAGGCCAGTATTTTTTAAAATTATTATCATTTATATTAGGGTATCCTATAGAAGTTAAATAATTACAAAGTGCATCAATCCAAACATACATAATATGATCAGAATTATTGGGTACCGGTACACCCCATTTAAAAGTAGTTCTAGAAATAGATAAATCTTTTAAGCCACCTTTAATAAAGCTTAAAACTTCATTATATCTAGATTTTGGGCTAATTGAATCAGGATTTTTTTCATAAAAAGATATTAATTTGTCTTGCCATTTTGACAATTTAAAAAAATAACTCTCTTCCTTTACCCATTCAACAGGTGCTCCTGATGGAGCAACAAAATTGCCATCTTTTTTAATCAATTCTGATTCTGAATAGAATGCCTCATCTCTAACAGAATACCAACCTTCATAATTAGATAAATATATTTGATCATTCTCATTGAGTTTATTCCATAAACTTTGAGCTGCTTTTTTGTGTCTTGATTCTGTGGTTCTAATAAAATCATTAATTTCACAACCAAGGAAAGGGATCAATTCTTCAAAATTTTTAGACATTTTATCTACAAAATCCATTGGATCTAATGAAGAATTTTGAGCTGCTTTTT
>MDTE01152154.1_pt1 | contig 20029 bp, 14 predicted proteins | sample 811231 | NCBI WGS metagenome assembly MDTE01 (sample SAMN05326651, study PRJNA326480) | marine metagenome | isolation source: seawater | place: Indian Ocean: Red Sea | collected 2010 | reverse complement strand
TAAATTATCTAATCTAAATCCTAAGGCAGATTTTGAAAATATAGATATTACTGAATCAAGAGTTTCAGATGTGATAAAGTCTTTTGACCCAAGTGTTATATCACATTTTGCGGCTCAAACTTCTGTAAGCATATCTACAAATAATCCTATATTGGATGCCCATTCAAATATTATTGGTAGCATGAAAGTTTTCGATGCCATGCATGAAACGAAATGTCGGAATTTCATTTATATAAATACAGGAGGTGCCCTCTATGGTGATCCTCAATATTTACCTTTGGACGAAAAACATCCAATCAATCCAATCAGTCCTTATGGATTAAGTAAATGGACTGCTGAGCGCTATTTTTTAATGCAAAAAAAACCTAGTCATCATGTCAAAATATTAAGATTGGCTAACGTTTATGGTCCGAGACAAGATGCTTTTGGAGAAGCTGGTGTAGTATCCATTTTTTCAAACAAAATGTTGTCTGATGAGCCTGTGACAATATTTGGAGACGGTAAACAAACCAGAGATTTTGTATATGTTTCGGACGTAGTGGATGCATTTATACAAGCAGTTGAAAAAAACGAATCATTTAGCATTAACATTAGTTCAGGAAAAGCGGTTTCAATTAACCAATTATACGATTTGATGAGCGAAATTAACGGAAATTCTATACCGGCTAATTATGAAGACGCTAGGTATGGAGATCTTATGCACTCTGTGCTGTCTAATAAATTAGCAACTGAATTACTTGGATGGGTTCCAAGAGTTGATTTGGATGAAGGAATCAATAGGACTTTGAAGTGGCATTCCTAAAGTTGATATTGAATCAGGTAAAGCATTGTTAGTTGAGCAGTATCTAGTAAAATGATAGTTAATACCAATTATGTGTGGTTGAAAAACAATATCCATGGAAAAAATTCTTTTAACTAGTCTCAGGTTATTATCTCTTATGGTGTTATTGACACCTTTAATTGTAATGACTGATCCACTTCCTCAAACTTTTTTCCCTTTCATTGTAGGAAAATCATTATATGCACGGACTTTGATTGAGATAACAGCAGGATTATCAATTGTTTTATTGGTGCGTTATCCCTCTTATAGACCTAAATGGTCTTGGCTTTTAACAATAATGGTGATGTATGTTGCAATAGTATTGTTAGCATCATCAACAGGAGTTAGCCCCCAGAGAAGTATTTGGTCAACTTATGAACGCATGTCAGGATGGGTTGATATAACACACTGGTATCTTTATGCGGCTGTCCTGATTTGCTGTCATAGAACATTTGAAGATTGGAAGAGGTTATTTAATTTTAATCTTTTTATCAGTTTGATTATGGGTATATTGGGATTGACACAATATTATGGAATTGGTTTTCTACCATATCTGCAGGAGGGTGGAAGAATTGAAATAACACTCGGCAATCCTACGTATGTTGGGGCTTATATGATGGTGAATATCTTGATAGGAATTGGATTAATGATTCAATCTTATTATCCCAGTATTAATTTTGAATCTGTCTCTAATAACACTAGAAGCGCTAGAAGGAGAAATAAAACTAGCAAGATTGATAAATCGACAGTTTCCAATAACTTGATATATATCAGGATGTTTTGGGGGGCATCAATTTTTATTGCTTTATACACTTTGTTTTTAAGTGGTACAAGAGGAGCGTTTTTAGGTTTGGTTGTGGGTTTAATTGTGTTTTCTTTAGGCTATATAAAATGGGGTGACAAAGACCTTGTTTTGAAATTGGTAAGGATTTCAGTTGCATCTATTTTAATACTTGGACTAGTCGCTTTGATTATAAATAGGAATGGTTTGGTGGGTGGTGTTCGTGGAGGAGATAATGTTGTCTCACGAGTTGTTAGTACAGGAATAAATGATGCAAGCTTTCAAGGAAGAATTAGTTCATTAACACTTGGATTGAAAGGGTTTTCCAAAAAACCATTGATGGGTTGGGGTCCAGAAAATTTTACAGTTGCGTATGACCGTTATCTTACTCCTGAAATAGCTGCTCAATCGACAAGTTCTTTTGACCAAGCACACAATAAAATAGTTGAAGAATTAACTACCAAAGGTATCGTTGGATTATTTTTTTATGTAAGCGTTTGGATTGCAGCATTATACATATTGTTCAGTAATTTGAAGAATCAAAATAATCGTTACCGTATATTTACATTGTTGGTAGGGTCTGCAATGATTGGATATTTTGTTCAGAACCTATTTTTGTTTGATACACCTGGTACTATGGGCCAGTTTATAATATTGATCGCATTCGTAATTTGGGTTGAGATTGGGAAAGGCAATGATATTCAATCTAATAACTTAGTACCTAATACAAAAAGTGATAACAACAAAAAGCTATCAGAATACCATGAATTTATCACTGCATCATGTCTGTTAGGTATTTTAATACTAGTCGGAGTGATTGCCTACCAGGTAAATTATAAAACCTATCAAGCCTCAAATACACTACTGGGTACATTGATTGGTGAAAAAGACTGGAATGTAAAGCAGGTTATATTTAAAGATTCGATTGAGCAGTTTGGGCCCCTAGCCAATTACCCAAGAATGATAGCTTATAATCAGATAATAAGAGATTGGCCGGACTTGGATAATGAGGAACGAGTCAAAGCTTTAGAATTCGTTAATAAGCAAGGTATACATGGTACAACTTCAGAGCCAGAAGATTGGAGGATGTATGTTCCTGTGTCCACTATTTTTCATTTGGGTGTTTCAGTTGACCCTGGATATAATTCAAGAGGTAATAATCTAGCTATAAAGGCAGCTGAATTGGCGCCAAATAGAGTGGAAGTCGTTCGCCATTTGGCGCGTTCATATTTGTACCTCGGTGAATTTGATAAAGCTAGAAATATTATGAATAATTATCTTGATACCAATCCATCTGCTGAACTTCAATTCAGGTCAATTTCTGATGCTTTGGATACTTTGGCAGCGGAATAATGCATCCTGATAGTTTGATATGCGAATAGTGTGAAAGTTTTGTGCTTTAATTGGAGAATTGAATTATGAAAATTACGCCTGTAATACTGGCAGGTGGTTCTGGAACGAGACTTTGGCCAATGTCAAGGGAAGACCAGCCTAAGCAATTTCTGCCATTAATGAATTCTAATAGTCTTTTTCAGGAAACTGTGTATAGATTTCGAAATACTAAATTGTACCGCAATCCTTTTATAGTAGGTAATGAAGCTCATAGGTTCTTGATTCAGAATCAATTGAAAGATTTAAATGTAGAAATTAGTGAAATAATATTAGAGCCAATAGGTAGAAATACCGCTCCGGCGTTGACGTTAGCTACAATACGAATATTGGAATTGCTAGAAGATGTTTCAGGCACAGATGATGTGATTTTGGTTTTACCATCAGATCACTATATAAATGATGTTAGTAAATTTGAAAATACCATAGAATCAGCGGCTAACTTAGCTGTTTCAGATTATATCGTTACTTTTGGGGTTAAACCTGATAAACCAGAAACTGGTTATGGATATATACGTAGCGGGAATCAAATAAAAATGCATGGCGGAAGCATTGTGAAACCAAAATCAAATCTAGGTAAATTATCTGATGCCGATGATGATATATGCTTTGAAATTGCAGAATTTGTTGAAAAACCTCTACTCAATAAAGCTGAATCATATTTAGTATCCGGGAACTATTATTGGAATAGTGGGATTTTCATGATGAAACCTTCAGTTTGGGAAAAGGCGATTAATACTTTTAATGAATCTTTGTTTGATGATTGTTCTAAATCTGTTTTACAAGGGAGTAAAGATGGTGTTTTTTATAGGCCAAAAGCCGACACATTTAAAAAGTGTGAAAATATAGCTATAGATTATGCCGTTATGGAGAAACTAGGGTTTGAGCCGCTACAATCTTCTTTGGTGGATATGCCGATTAAAAGTTGTGTTTTTGATTTAGATGTTGGTTGGTCAGATGTAGGGTCGTGGGTTTCCTTAGCAGATATATTGAGAGAAGATAATAGTTCTAATGTTGTAATAGGGGATGTATACACAAATTCCACTTATAAAAGCATAGTAATTGCCAACGACCGAATGGTTGTAACCGCAGGGATTGAAAATCTAGTTGTAGTAGAAACTGGAGACGCAGTTTTAGTTGTTGATAAAAAATCAGTGCAATCGGTCAAAAATATAGTGCATACATTAAAAGTTGAACGTCGCCATGAACAAAAAAATCATCTTAAAATACAAAGGCCTTGGGGTAGCTTTGAGATACTCGAACAGAATAGAACCTACCAAGTAAAAAAGTTATTAATTAACCCAAGTTCTTCTATATCTTTACAATTTCATGACCATAGGTCGGAGCACTGGGTTGTTGTTCGAGGTGAAGTAGAGGTTATAAAAGGCGAATCAAAGTTTGTGTTGAAAGAAAATCAATCCACGTACGTGAAAAAAGGAGAAGTTCATCGATTGTTGAATGTATCAGATGAAATTGTTGAAATCATCGAGGTGCAAACTGGGTCTATTATTGATGAACAAGATATAACTAGAATCAAAGATGATTATGATAGGTAATGATTTTAGTGTTTTGATTTAGTCCATCCATTTATTTCAGCTTCGCTCACCGTACATAATAGCTTATCTCCGTCATCCTTGTTGATATCTATCGTTTTGTAAAAAATGCTATCAGGCAAATAGTAGGTTTTAATTCCTGTGTTTAGATCATTGTTCCCCTTGATTACAGGGACATTGTTGTTTGTGTAATCACATTTGTTATTTACTGATTTAGGTAGATTTATTTTTGGCAATGTTCCCGCGGGCTCATTTTTAGACGGACTTTCGATTGTTTTGTTTGGGGTGTTTAATATCTTGTTTTGGTATGACCAATGACCTAAATATGAATCTTGAGCTTTTTGTTCAATAGACTGAAATTCTTGTTTAAATTCAAATTTTTCATTAATGCTCCATAGGACTGCGTATCCGTTTGTTAGCATTAACTTGTTATACATTTCGCCATCTATGAATAAATATCGCAATTGAAATTCTGATGAGTTATCGTATATATCTTTTTGTAGGCGTACCTCCTTTCCTTTATGAAGATGGAATTCTGTGAAATTTAAAGCGGATTCGTAAATTTGGCTGGTTTCTTTATTATCAGGTACTGCTAGTCCAATGAGTTTAACAATCATTTGTTTATTACCTTGCAACACTTCTATTGTTATCGGGTCGATTATTGAATTAACGATGGCAACTTGGGTTAACAAATTATCAGACTTATTGGCCAACTCGGATTTTTTTGTGATGTTGATAGACTCGTCTTTTGAACATGCATTAATACATATAATCATTGTGGATAATAAAATTGTGGATAATATTAATTTCAATTTATCAACAACTTAACTGGTGCCTTATTGTTCTGATTTATTTCCAACTGTTTTTTTAGATATATGTCTTTGTAATATTTCCGCTCTTATCAAGTCCTTATAGAGCCCAGTTTTTTCGTAGGCAGTAAAATTACCATATTGATCGATTTCCCCAACTGAATCATCAGTAACTGTCCATTTTGTAATTATGTTGTGAAGTTGGACGCTGTTTTGATCAAATCCTATGGCAGTAAAATGAATTGTTTTATTACTTTCTACTATGCCTAATTCTGGATAAATCTCCCCGTTATTTAATGTCCCAGTTATTACAACGTCAATAAATGATTGTTTTTCAATAAGACCCGAACCTGAATCTTGGAACAAAGAAACTTCTATAGCATTTGGATATATGCCTGCGCTATTATTAGATTTAAATATTCCCAGTTCATTTATACTCCCAATACTATTGTTTGATATTTCCCAAATCGTATTTTTTGTATCAACTGTTTTGCCATTTGAGTCCTTACCAAATACCCTTAGAATAATTTTTGAGTTAGGTTCAATAACAATTGAGTTGGGTATGATATCGATATACTCAAGCGGTCCTAATTTACTAATATTTCTAACTACGACTGAAGAATAGTCGTGTGTTTTTACGAAACCGTTTTCGCTTGGTATTATAGCTTCAACCTTAATTGATTCTGGGTATATTCCAGGTATATCACCTGCGATAAAATTACCGTTACCATCAATTGTTCCTGCGGTTTGGTTAACCATCTCCCATTTTAATTGAGTACCAGAAGCTATTTCTCCTAATCCATTTAACGCTATGGCTCTTAGGTGTACTTTATCTTTTGGATATGTATAAAATTTTTGAGGAAGAGCTTGAACATTATATGTTTCAAATGTTTTTGATGATTCAACTATAGTAATATGGTTCGAATGTTTTATATTAGCATTGCCCCATATTCCTGTAACTGATATTGAATCATTATACCTGCCATTTTCACCTTCAATAGTTAAATATCCTAATTGATTTAGCCTGCCTAAATCTGGATTTTCAAGTTTCCAAATAAACCTTACACCTGGTATTACAATTCCATTTTCGTCATAACCAACTGCCTGTAATTTCCGTATTTGGTTTTTAACAACCGTTGGATTGGATGGGATAATTTCTATATAGGATAGATTTCGTGTTTTGGTTGCACCTACAATGGTTACACCAATCGATTTGTTTGTGTAGTATATGCCTTGTGGAGTGTTTTGTATTGAAACAACAGATATAGCTTGGTCAAATGTGCCAGGGTTTCTACCTGCTGTAAATATTCCTTTTTTAGTAATAGTTCCACTTCTAGGGTCCGACAGATTCCATACTATTTCTGAATTAGATATGATTTCGGAATTTTTATCATATATTTTAGCCTCAAGTTGAGTTGCCTCTCCTACTTTTAGAACGATTTCTTCAGGAGTTATTTGTATCGAATCGGCAATATTTGTATCTTCTTCAGAGCTTTTTGTTATAAGTACTGAAGTATTGATAGTGGTAGTCGTATAGTAATATTGGATATTAGAAGATGCAGTATCTTCTTGTTCGTTTGGTGCTGTCGTGGTACAACCTATCATAGAAATTAACGCCATCGTTAATAAAATGATAGGGTAAATTAGTTTATTTTCATATAAGTGAAACATATATAAGTGTGTGTGTTAATAGATGTTCTATAGTCAGTTGGTTTTTTCAAAAACCACATCTATAAGAGTATCTTCAGTGATTTGTAATTTGAATATTATGAGATTTTCATTTATCAGAGAATAACTTTGATTTGATGCAATAATCTTGTAATTTTCTGGAGATAAAATTTTTATCTCTGTAGCTCTTTTTCTTACCCCCGATTGTTTTTGTATCAAAAGACTATATTTTATCGTGTTTTCTTGGATTTTTAAAATATTTTCAGGTAAATCATACACCAGGTTTATAGATTGACTTTTTCCTGCTTCTATATCAGTTAGTCCAGAAATTACAGTTCTACCATATAGAGATTCTATATTTAATGAGTCAACACCAGCTGACTCAAATCCAACTTGTGAAGCAACGCTGAAATCTTTTATTGGAATTTTGGTATGTGATAATAAATTTGAATTATTTGGAGTGTATACTCTCCAATAATTCCAGTAACAGGCATTTTTTAATTGATTATAATTAGTACCTCTGTTAACCCATTGGGGATTACATGCAACCGAGCCAGCGCCACTGTGGTTGAAATATTTAAGTTTTAAATTAGCTCTAGGTGGGTCTTTAGATAAATCAACCTCATAATAAGTTTCTCTCTGTATGTTTCTATCTGATTTACTCCATCCGACGTTGGAGTCTATGATGAACAAATAGTCTCCAGAGGTAGATTTAAGTCGACCATCCCATCCTTTAGTTGATATTAGGTGCTGAAGTTGCGTATCTGCTGAATATAAAGTGATTTCTTTTGAATTTAGTAATTCGCTTAAGTTTTCACCAGTTGAAATTAAGAAGTTGATATCTTCAACATTGGTTTGCAATACCTTTTCGATAAATCCATCTAGTATCAAGTCAGTATATGCTCTTCCATAAGAGTCAGTACCTTCCTCTATTTTAGATAGGAAGTTAAGTGAAGATATAACATCTCCATCTGGAGATGTTATATCTCCGATTGATTCAATTAATTTAACTAAAACCCACTGATTTATACCTATAACACCATCAACCTTGATGTTTTGTCCAAGATAAAACATGTCAGATGCTATATTTGCGGTAGTGGGGAAATCAGGTTCCCATGATACATCGCGTAGTAACCAAACGTGGGCATTCATATGTGTTTTTAAAGCGTTTGGTGGTTGTGGATATAGTTCTAATTTATCCCAGTCATCAACTCTAACTGTGTCATAGTATCTGGTTTGAATACTTTTTTCTTTATTGAATTCAACTACCCATAAAGATGAAACGAATCCTCCAGTAGCTCTCAATTCGTCAGATGAATGTCCTAAAATCAAATATCTTGTAGGACTTGAATCATTTAGGATTCTTATTGTTATAGGAGCGATATTTAGAAGCAATTCTACTCCTGTGGCTATTTTCTGGGTTTTATTTTCAAGTAATTCTATTTCGGAAATTAAATTGCTGTTATTGAAAAGTGATTTAGCAGTATCAATTTTTGATTGAATGCTGTCTAATCTTTCTAAATTTTTCGAGAGAATATTATAATTGTCGTTGATATTTTTCAAACTTCCTAAGATTGGTTGTATGTTTTTTGGTTTTGACTCGCTAGAGGTTGTATATTCAATGCTTTTTGCCAAAATTGTAGTTGTTGAAGACAGGGATTCAATTGACTCTAACACTAAACTAAACAAAAACAGAAAGTCTTTTATTTCGGATTCTTTATATAAATCAAGATCTTTTGTTGATTCGATTAATCCTTGGGTTTTTATACTTAATGCATATGCATCTTCAGATATTTTGTTTAATGAATTTGTCAAATCTATATATTCTATATTTTTCTCTACGTGTGACTCGGAGAGGATTGTGTTAAAAGGATGAGATGATTCGACAATATTTGTATACCCAAATGCGATGTCGGTGAATGTATACATTACGGAGCTTGTATTTAATAAACGGGTTTCGTGGGCGTCTAAATCTAATTTTTTATCGATATATTCCATTAAGGAAAACAGTGGGCGATGTCTTTCGGAGAGTTTTTTATATTTATTCATGTTAGAAATAGATTGATATAAAGTAGACTTCATGGCTTCAACCTCCGATTTGCTAGGTGCATTCGAATGAGTTGAAGTTATGTATGCTTTGTTGGCTTCTGAAATTGAATCAAAAAGCTTTAAAGAAGTTCCAGCTAGGATTAAAGCACTTTCAAGGTTTATGATGAGTCGCTTCGCTTCTAATTTCCAAGCAAATAGTTCGTTACTTAATACTGGAACATAACTTAAATTTGGGAGGAATATAATTGAATGTTCTATTGCGTTTGGGCTGGAGTCCAAGTTCTTTTTTGCGGTATGAAATTTTTCAAGATCTAGGTTTTCAAAGGAATTGTTTTCCAATGCTTGGAAAAATAAATCAGCTTTTTGATTTGTCGCATGTATATTAATGAATATAAATATAGGTATCAAAACAGAGGTTAAAATTCCTACTGCTATAAACGCCGAAGATATTTTATATGTTGATGGCGAACTGATTTGCATGTTTTATCGTAAAAAAACATTTTTGGAAAAAATGTTTATGTGGTTTTAATACATTTTAATATAGTAATGTTAAATATGCTTAGTTGGAAATGTACTTTATGGTATAACTTGACATATTTGTATTACCAGAATATATTTTATTTATGCGTTCAGAAAATGAACACACTGATAAAATCGAAGATATATCCTATAAAGAACTGAGAGTTCTTGAGGAAATTGACCAAAACCCTGAATTATCCCAAAGACAACTTTCTAGGAGGATGGGTGTTGCATTGGGTGTGGGTAACTTATTACTCAAGAATCTTGCAAAAAAAGGATATATTAAAGTTACTCAACTAAGTTGGAAGCGCTGGGTTTACGTGATAACTCCAAAAGGTATGACCCGGAAAGTCAACTTAACCTTGTCATACATAGAATCATTTCTAGGTCATTACAAGAGAGTCAAAATAATTCTTAAAGACAATCTTAATTCTTTGACCCTAAATAAAGAATCCAGAGTTGCTATTGTTGGAACAGGCGAATTAGCTGAATTAGCATATTTGGCACTATTAGACATAGGAGTTGATGAAATTGAAATGTTTGGAAATGAGAATGATAAACGTATCTTTTTAGGTATGAATGTTATATCTGTTGCAGAAATTGAAGTTGATGATTACTCTAAAATTGTTATTACATCAGAAGATATTGATGCAATAAATGGCACTTTGGCAGAAAAATCTGCTGAATCTAGTAAGATAGTTGGTCTTTTAAAAAACGGAAATATGGTTTAAATAATATTTTATGTTAGAAACCTATTTAAATTATGATTTAGACGACGGATGTGATTGGTATTTGGCAAAAACAAAACCGTTGTGCGAGAAACTTGCTGTGAAAGCAGTTGAAAGTATTGGTTGTTCCGCTTTTTTGCCAATTGTTAGGATGGTTACTTCTGGTCATTTGGAAAAAGATGTTTGCATTTTCCCCGGATACCTTTTTATAAAGAGTGGTACTTATCATTCTGAATTACCTGATATTAGATCGATCAGTTTTTTGTCAGGATGGGTTAAATTTGATGGACTAGTTTCTAAAATACCAAATCAAGTGATTAGTGATTTAGATTTGTATGTGAAGGAACTCAACGGAGATGGGGGATTATGGAGCCGCTACCAAAAAGATGAAATAGTTGATGTGTTTATTGCAGGATTTGCTGTCAAAGCTAAAATAATTGAATCCCCATCTTCTCCATATAATAGTGCTCTAATATTAATGAAATTTATGGGCCGTGATATTACCACATCGGTTGAATGGAAATATATAAACTCTGATTCAGTTAGTTTGATCAAACACAAAGTGCCTCGTAGAACCAGAGGTAAGGGTAGAGTAATTAAGGACAATACTACCTTCAACTATTCTGTGGTGCGTTAGATTTTAAGGGGTAAGTAATGAATAACAATTTTAAAATAGCTGTGTTGGGTCTAGGGCATGTTGGATTACCTACAGCTCTAGGATTTGCTCAAATCGGTTGGAATGTCATAGGTACTGATAGTGATTTGGCTAAAGTAGATTTGATATCAAATGGTAATACACCGTTTTACGAGCCAGGAATTGATGATATGTTGAAAAAATACTTGAAACAGGGGACCTTGAAGATTGAAAAAAATCAAGTTAAAGCAATTCAAGATGCCGAATGTATTTTTGTTTGTGTTGGAACTCCCCAAAACGATGATGGTTCTGCAGATCTTTCTCAGCTGGAAGCTGTTGCAAAAACAATAGCTGAAAATATTTCAGGTTATAAATTAATCGTAGAAAAAAGTACTACACCAGTAACCACTGCCGCTAGTTTAAAGCGTAGTATTGAAAGACATATGCGAAGTAGAAAGGATAAGGATTCAACAGGAAAGTTAATTGATGAATTTGATGTTGCAGTTAATCCTGAATTTTTGAAAGAAGGAACCGCTATAGATGATTTTTTAAACCCTGACCGGGTTGTAGTTGGAGTTGATAACCCAAGGTCTGCAGATATGTTAAAGGAAATTTATTTGCCATTATTTGAATCCAAATCGGTTTTCGAAAAAAAATTCATGGTGACCGATGTTAATACCGCGGAAATAATTAAACATGCATCTAATGCATTTTTGGCAACTAAGATATCTTTTATAAATATGTTAGCTGATTTATGCGAAGCTGCTGATGCTAATGTTGCAGATGTCGCTAAAGGCATAGGTATGGATCCTAGGATTGGTTCTTCTTTCTTGAATGCGGGCATTGGATTTGGTGGTTATTGTTTGCCTAAAGATATTAGAGCTTTTACATGGATAGCGAATCAGCATGGAGTTGATTTCAGTCTTTTAAAAGAAGTGGACAATATCAATATCTCTAGAATTTCTAATTTTATTAACAAAATCAAGAAAACTCTCTGGGTGTTAAAAGGGAAAAAAATAGCAGTTTGGGGCTTGGCCTTTAAACCCGATACAGATGACACTCGTGAATCTCCTGCAGTAGAAGTGGTAAAAAAATTGTTAGACTTGGATGCAAGTATTAAAGTTTATGACCCATCAGTTTCTAGCATTTTCAAAAATAATATTGTGACTAACGATTTATCAGAGATTGAGCATTTTCCTTCTGCACTTGAAGCAGCTACAGACTCTGATGCTCTAGTAATACTTACTGAATGGAAGGAATTTAAAGAAATAGATTTGCCGATGTTAAAGAGAAAAATGGCAGCTCCAATAATATTTGATGGACGTAATATTTTTGATTCAAAATTAATAAAAGAATTGGGATTTGAATATTATGGAGTTGGTTTGAGGTGAATGAATGAATTATAAGGGAACAGTATCATTAGTTACTGGTGGAGCAGGCTTTGTAGGTTCATATATATGCGAATATTTGTTGAGCAAAGGGCAAAAAGTAATATGTATAGATAATTTGGTTACTGGTGCGAAATCTAACGTGTCTCATTTATTGTCTAACCCTGATTTCAGAATGATTAGCCATGACATTATTCATCCTGCTTATTTAGATGAAATATACAATGAAAAAATACAATCAGTTGATTTTGTATATCATTTTGCAAGTCCAGCTAGTCCAAAAGATTATTACAATCATCCAATACATACTTTAAAGGTAGGGTCAATGGGTACTCTTAATAGTTTGGGTATAGCTAAACGATATGGATCTACATTCATTCTTGCTTCTTCATCTGAGGTATATGGAGATCCTGAAGTTAATCCACAGCACGAAAGCTACCAGGGTAGGGTTAGTACTACAGGACCAAGAAGTGTTTACGATGAAGCCAAGAGATTTGCTGAAGCGTTGGCAAGTGCATATTACCATGCACATGGGGTAAAAGTTAAAATAGCTAGGTTGTTTAATACTTATGGCCCAAGAATGAGAATAGATGATGGTAGAGCTGTGCCAAACTTCATGTCCCAGGCGTTAAAAGGTGATCCAATTACCGTTTATGGTGATGGTAGTCAAACTAGGTCGCTATGCTATGTTAGCGATACAGTTGAAGCGATATGTCGTTTAGCTGAATATGTATCTTCCCCAAATGATAATAAAGGAATTGAAGAAATTACAGGTCCTATAGTGATGAATATTGGTAATCCTGTTGAAATGACTGTTTTGGATATAGCTGAAAGTATTAAAGAAATTGCAAAAAGTAAAAGTCAAATTATATTTGAACCACTTCCGATTCATGACCCAAAAGTAAGAAGACCTGACATTGGTTTGGCGAACAGGTTATTAGGGTGGCAGCCCAAAGTAGATTATGAAATTGGTATTAGAAACACATTGAATTACTTTAGGGATGCTACAAAAAACAATAAGAGATGATTATTTTAGGATTAAATTGTTTCCATGGAGATGCTTCAGCTGCATTGTTTAGAGACGGTGAGTTGATAGCGGCTGTTGAAGAGGAAAGGTTTAATCGATTCAAACATTCAGGCGGATTTCCTACCAACGCAGTCCGCTGGTGTATAAATAAAGCAGAGATAGATCCTAGGGAAATTGATTATGTTGCTATTCCTAGAAAATCTAGTGCACATATTTTTCGAAAAATGATGTGGGCTGCGCGACTTCCCCTTTCAAGTGCAACTAGGCTTAAAGCTTTGAAGAATTTCACCAATTTAAAAGAGCAGTTGGCTGCATGCTTTGGATTAAGAGCTACTGATATTAAAGCGGATTTTAAATTTGTAGAACATCATTTAGCACACATGGCGAGCTCGTTTTATACCTCTCCTTACGAAAATGCTACTGTGGTTTCTATAGATGGCATGGGAGACCATGCTAGTATGGTCTGGGGAATTGGTGAAGATAAAAAGTTAGTAATCAAAGATTATGTATATTTCCCTCATTCACTTGGATATTTGTATACTGCTATCACTCAATATTTAGGTATGCAGGCTTATGGAGATGAATATAAGACTATGGGTTTGGCTTCTTATGGTAATCCTAAATATATGGATGTGTTTGAAAAAATCGTTAAGGTAGGGAATGCAATTGATTTTAAGCTAGACTTAAGCTATTTCACACACCACAAAAGAGGAATAGATATGACTTTTGGAACCGGTGAACCTTTCATCGGTGGAATGTTTTCTGACAAATTAATAAAAACTCTTGGGCCTAAAAGGCCCCCTGGTTCCGAAGTTACTCCACACCATAAAGATATAGCCTCAAGCCTGCAAAAACGTACTGAGACGGTTGTCTTAGAATTGTTAAGACGTATCAAATATTCTTCGGGCCAACAAAATATATGTTATGCAGGAGGAGTCGCTTTTAATTGTGTTTTAAATGGACGTATATTAGCCGAAACTGGTTTTGAAAATTTGTATATACAGCCCGCCGCTGGAGATGCAGGATTGGCAATTGGAGCTTCACTTTTTGTATATCATAATGTTTTAGGAAAACCAAGGAAGTTTGTCATGGAACATAGTTATTGGGGTCCTGAATATTCAAACAATCAAATATACGATGCTTTAAAAGATTCAGGTTCAAAATATTCAACCAAAGATGAAAATCACATCTTTGATTATATTTCTTCAAGTTTAGCTGAGGGTAAAATTGTTGCTTGGTATCAGGGTAAAGCGGAATGGGGTCCTAGAGCTTTAGGAAATCGAAGTATACTAGCTGATCCTAGAAGCAAAACAATGAAAGAGACATTGAACGAAAAGATAAAAAATAGAGAAACTTTTAGGCCGTTTGCACCATCGGTATTGAAGGAAAAAGCACCAGAATGGTTTGAAAATGTAACCGATTCACCCTTTATGCTAACAACGTATAATGCTATAAAAGAAAAAATTAAATACATGCCTGCTCCTATTCATATAGATGGTTCTGCTCGGATTCAAACAGTAGATCAATCGACGAATTCTTTGTATTGGAACCTTATTAAACACTTTGAAAATAAAACAGGAATTCCAGCTTTAATAAATACATCGTTTAATGAAAGCGAACCCATTGTCGACACTCCGCAACAAGCGTTGGAAACATTTAAGCGTACAAATATGGACATCTTGGTTATGGGTAATTATGTGATCGAATGAATATTCTTCATGTGATACCTAGTTTCGCTCCGGCTTGGAGATATGGTGGTCCAATTGTTGCATCCTTAGGTCTTACGAATGCATTGGCTAAAAGAGGTCATTCCGTCAAGGTTTTTACAACTAATAAAGATGGTCCAAGTGTTTTACCTGTACAGACAGAAAAACCATTAAAAATGGCTGGAGTGGAGGTGACTTATTTTCCTGTTGAATTTCCAAAATGGTATTACTTTTCTTTTAAACTTAGTAACGCTTTAAAAAATGAATTGCCTAACTTTGATATAGTGCATATACATTCCATATATTTGTGGCCTACAACAATTACGTCTTATTGGTGTCGAAAGATGAAAATCCCATATATTATCAGACCAGCTGGATTGCTAGACTCAATAAATATTAATAAGAATTATGAAAGTTTAATAACCTCTTCGATAAGCAAATTTAAAAAAAACGGATATATGAAATTATTTGGCAAGCATGATCTTAGAGGAGCAAAAGGAATTCAATATACGAGTCAATATGAAATGGACTCTTCTAGTAAATGGAGAATTAGTAATAATGGGAAGGTCATACCTATAGGAGTAGACATACCTAAAGCGAGTATTAAGCTGGAAAAACAAATGGGTACTCAAGCTGACCCTGGATTGAAAAGGTTATTGTTTTTGTCTCGTTTAGACCCAATAAAAGGAATAGATAGATTGCTTGAAACTATAAGTAGTCTTTATCAATTAAGGAAAGATTTTAAATTATATATCGCTGGCTCAGGGGAACCAAGTTATGAAAATAAATTAAGTGAGATGATTGAACATAAAGGGTTAAGTGAAATAGTAGACATGGTAGGTAATATAAGCCCTGATAAAAAGCATCAAGTTTTTCAGAACTCTGACTTGTTTATATTACTTTCACACCATGAGAATTTTGGTGTGGTTGTTGCTGAAGCCATGTCTATGAATTTGCCAGTTGTAATATCAAGTAATGTGGGTTTGAATGATTACGTAAGAGATTATGAGGCTGGTTTAGTAGTAGAGGATGATAGTCCAAAATTAATAGCAGCTCAAATCAGTGAATTATTGGATGATCCTAATCGAATGAATCAGATGGGTGAAAATGGAAGGAACCTTTGTGAGAATAAATTTGCTTGGGATGTAATTGCATGTCAAACCGAAAAATTTTATGAAGAGTTGATTTTCAATGAATCAAATTAAGGGAATCAAGAATTCAAGATTAGATTTAACTGCAGTTGTTTTGACATATAACGAAGAGATGAACTTAAGAGAATGTTTAAATAGTCTTGTTCCACTGAATTGTAGGATTGTTGCTGTAGATTCTGGTAGCACAGACAAAACCATAGACGTACTGAAACATTTTGATGTTGATATATATCATAATGAATTTAAGAATTACGGAGACCAAAGGAACTGGGCCCAGCAAAACACTAAGATTGATACTGAATGGGTATTACATTTGGATGCAGATGAACGGTTAACCGAAAAACTCAGGAGAAATATTTTTGATGCCTTAATTAAAAAAGATTCTAATGAATTATCTGGATATTTAATATCAAGGCGTACAATTTTTATGGGGAAATTCATCAAGTATGGTGGCCATTACCCTGTATACCATAATAGGATATTTAGACTTTCTAAAGGGTCATGTGAAACTAGGTTATATGATCAACATTTTGTAGTTGAAGGTAGAGTAAAACAATTGGATGGGGATATCGTAGACGTTACCGATGATTTAAAAATTTGGTTTGAAAGACATATGAAATGGGCTGAAAGTGAAGCATCGCAGGTTATGTTGGAAAATAAAAGTTCAAAATTGCTTCAGAGTAGATTTACAGGTACACCTATGGAGCGAAGGCGATGGTTGAAAAATAATTTATATTATAAGATGCCTTTGTTTATACGTTGTTTAGGTTATTTTATGTTTAGGTATTTTTTCAGGGTGGGTATTTTGGATGGCTATAAAGGATTTATATTTCATTTTTTGCATGCTTTTTGGTATAGATTTAAAGTTGATATATACATATTGAAAAAAATAATTAATCAAAATAAATAACCCAAATATATTTATTAATTAACAAAATTTAATTTTGGAATGAATCCGTTTTGAATTATGAGAGGCAATAATGAGCAAGATAGCATTGATTACTGGTATCACTGGGCAAGATGGTTCCTACTTGGCCGAATTTTTATTGAATAAAGGCTATCAGGTACATGGATTGATAAGACGATCAAGCTCGTTTAATACTGGTCGTATCGAACATTTGTATAAAGATCCCCATGAAAAAGAAGTCCGTTTATTTTTGCATTACGAAGATATGACATCTTTGGACAGTGTCCACAGTTTGCTTGATAAAATAAACCCAGATGAAATATACAACTTAGGAGCACAATCGCATGTGCAGGTAAGTTTTGATATGCCAACTTTCACAAGTAATGTTAATGCACTTGGCAACTTAAGGATTTTGGAATCTCTTAAATCTAGATCATCTCGTGTTAAGTTTTATCAGGCATCTTCTTCTGAAATGTATGGGTCTTCACCTCCACCTCAAAATGAAGAAACACGATTTCGTCCTATGAGTCCATATGCTGTTTCAAAACTACATGCATATTGGGTTACAGTCAATTATCGTGAAAGTTATTCTATATTTGCTAGTAACGGTATTCTTTTCAATCATGAAAGCCCTAGGCGAGGGAGGACTTTTGTAACACGCAAGATTACTTCTGCTATTGCCAATATCAAAGCGGGTATTATAGATAAAGTTTATTTAGGTAATCTTGAGTCAAAAAGAGATTGGGGATATGCACCTGAGTATGTTGAAGTTATGTGGCATATTTTACAGCAAACTTTGCCTGACGATTTTGTTATTGGTACTGGAGAATCCAGGTCAGTGAAAGAGTTCGTTGAATATGCTTTTGAATATGCTGGACTTGACTGGAGAAAACATGTTGAACAAGATTCGAAATATTTTAGGCCTAATGAAGTCAATGAACTGTGCGCAGATGCATCTAAATCACAAAAAAAATTGAATTGGTCACCCAAAATAAATTTTGAAGAAATTATCAAGATTATGGTAGATGCTGACTTAGAGTCTCTTGGAATCACACCAATAGGAGAAGGCCGTAAAATAATTGAAGCTAACTTTGGGGAGTGGCATTTGTAAAATGTTTGAAGAACATAAAATAGAAAATACTGGATTTTGGAATTCAAAAAAAGTTTTAGTTACTGGAGGTTCGGGGTTTTTGGGAAGCGTTGTAGTTGAGAAACTACGTGAATTTGGAGCACAATCAGTCATTGTCCCAAGGAAAGTCGAATACGATTTAAGAGACAAAAAATCGATAATGCAACTTTTCGAGTCCACTAACCCTGATTATTTAATTCATTTAGCGGCTCATGTTGGTGGGATAGGAGCCAACCGTAAATATCCTGGAGAATTTTTTTACGATAATGCTGTAATGGGGATTGAATTAATTGAGCAAGCTCGTCTTCATGAAGTGGCTAAGACGTTGATAGTTGGTACTGTATGTTCTTATCCTAGCAATACCCCATCTCCGTTTAATGAAAATGATTTTTGGAATGGATTCCCCGAGGTTACAAATGCGCCTTATGGAATCGCAAAAAAGATGTTGTTAGTACAGGCCCAAGCATATAGGCAACAATATGGTATGAATATAGTATATGCTATTCCAGTGAATTTATATGGTCCAAATGATAACTTTGAAATTGATTCAAGTCACGTGATTCCTGCTTTAATAAGGAAATTTTTGGATGCCAGAGAAAACGGTAAAAATGAAGTAGTAAATTGGGGTACAGGACAAGCTACTAGGGAATTTCTTTATGTTGATGATTGTGCAGATGGATTGATATCATGTATGCAATATTACAATTCTGAAGATCCAGTAAATATTGGTTCTGGAGAAGAAATTAGTATTTCGAATTTGTCCAACAAGATTCAATCAATAATTGGATATAATGGTATAGTTAAATGGAATTCTGCTATGCCGGACGGACAGCTTAAACGCCATCTAGACACTCAAAAAGCTCATAAAAAATTTGGGTTCAAAGCTAAAATACCTTTAGATACTGGTTTGAAGAAAACCATTGATTGGTATAAAGGTTTGTAAGTTAATTGCTTGCAGATAACATAATTAATATTTGAAGAAGAATGTTATGAATCATGAAATCAAATCAAAATGTGTTTGTATCCTGACGCAATATTTTTACCCAGACCTACCTGGAACAGCGAAAATAGCAAAAGATCTCGCGTTAGGCTTTGCACGAAATGGGTTTAGAGTAAATGTATACACAGGTTCGCCAGCTTATTCCTCGAATAATGATACTAGCGAGTTATTTATTGATAAAGATGTTGAAATACACAGGTCTTATTCACCTAACTTATCTCGTTCAGGTAATTTAAGCCGATTAATTAATGCGTTTTTAGTGGGCTTACTAGTGGCGTTAAAATTAGTTGTGAAAAAACATCACGTGATGATAGTTGACTCAACTTCACCTTTTTTATTAATTGTTACGTACGTTGTGAGTTTACTTAAGAAAACACCCTATATAGTTATAGTACATGATGTTTACCCTGATATAGCTGTCAAATTGGGTGTGATTTCAGCAAAATCACTTTTAGCGCTAACTTGGAAAAAAATATATAAAATTGTTTATCAAAGGGCCTCTAAAATAGTAGTTTTAGGTTCTACTATGAAAAAAATAGTTGCAAAAGATTTAAGTGAGTCTACTCGCAATAAATTAGTAAGAATACCTAATTGGGCTGATGGTACAACGATAAAACCGTCATTTAATCAAAAGATGGAATTCAAAAAAAAATTTGGATTTGAAGATTCATTTGTGCTCGTCTATTCAGGGAACATGGGATTAACTCATGATATTGAAACCATATTGAAATCTGCGGAACGATTAATAGATAAATCTAACATAAAAACAGT
>MDTE01085041.1_pt1 | contig 20032 bp, 14 predicted proteins | sample 811231 | NCBI WGS metagenome assembly MDTE01 (sample SAMN05326651, study PRJNA326480) | marine metagenome | isolation source: seawater | place: Indian Ocean: Red Sea | collected 2010 | reverse complement strand
GTGCGCGCGTTGCTCCAAATATGTCTAATAACGATGTGAGCACGAGTCACATGATGGCCGACTACCTCGATAGAATTGGAGCGGGCAAGGTCCTATTGGACAGAACTCCGTTTTCCTTTGATTGGACGCCGCCAACACTTGTCGGTCGTGACAATGAGTTGAGAGGTCTAGCATCGATGTTCGTCGGGATTGAGAATCAAGGAGTGAGTGGAAGGGCAGTTATCACGGGCCCGGTTGGCTCTGGAAAGACGGTGATGGCTCGTCGCTTCGGTGAGGATATCCGGCGCGCCCTCGATGGACGAAGGAGGCTTATGCTAGCACATGTCAACTGCCGAAACCATCCCACTGCCTCACAGGTTCTGCAGGAGATTGCTAGATCTCTAGATTCGGGCCACCCCGAGAGGGGGTTCAGCTCAAGTGAAGTTATCCAGTCAATTAGGCGAAACCTCGAGGCTCATGATGCCCACCTTCTGCTAATTCTCGACGAAGTAGATGTACTGATTCGCAATGACAAAGGAGATTTAATTTACAAACTACTCAGAATAGATGAGGGACAGAATAGGCAGGGCTCTGTGTCAATGATTTTAGTGAGTCAGAATACTTCCCTAATCAAGCTGTTCGAGCCGGCGATTATCTCGCGGCTCGGAGAGAGCAATTTGCTGACTTTGAGCGGGTATGAGGAGCAAGCTTTGACCGACATAGCTAGACAGCGCTACGAGGAGGCTTGCAGGCCTGGCTCGGTAGACGACGGTGCTCTCGCTAAGATTGGTAGATTCTCGGCTGAGTCAGGAGATGCCCGGCTCGCCATCGAACTCCTAGAGGCTGCGATTATTCGTGTAGAGGCGGATGGAAGAGGTGAGGTTTTAGCAGAGGATGTTCGTCCCAGTACCTTGCGATCTGCATCAGTTGAACCCAGTCAGGTAGATGAACTAGGAGAACACCAGAAGTTGGTGCTGCTCGGCATCTGTAGGCGATTGAAGAAGGCGGATGCAGTATCCAGTGGGGATGCCCAGAAGTTATACAATCTGGTCTGCGAGGAGTTTGGAATCAAAGCGCGCAGTTACACCACCTTTTGGAAGCATCTCAAGACACTTGAGAGTATTGGGCTGATTGAATCACGTACTGCCAATGCATCGGTTGGAAGGGGGCGGACTCAACACATCACCATGACCAATACACAGCCCGCCCTGCTGGAGAATCGTATTGAGAAGGATTTCTTGTGATTTGCAAGCGCCTACGGCGCTTCCGAACCGCTCTTATAGGGGCCTTTAGTCGGGAGGCCGTTCGGAGGTGGTCATGTGGCAGCAGAGCAGGTCTTCAAGGCAGTTGTGAACGATACTGTTCCTTCATCTGGAGGCAGGGCCTTCAGCATGGACATCACAGGCTCGAACTACAACCACTTCTTAGGCAAGAAGATAGGTGACTCTGTGGACGGAATGTTCGTTGGAGAAGGTGACAAGGCCCTCAGTGGATATAAGCTGGAGATTACTGGCGGCTCGGACCTGACTGGAAGGCCTATGAGAAAGGAGCTTGAAGGCAGTGCGATAAAATCAGTCTTGACCACTGCAGGAACTGGCTACAAGGGTAAGAGATATGTGAAGAAAAAGGGTAGAGTCTACCGATACAAGTACGACGGATTGAGGAAGAGGCGAAGGTTTCGCGGCAATGTGATAAGCCAGGACACGCGTCAGATTAACCTCAAAATTGTCGAATCAGGGAATCGCTCTCTCGACGCCATCTTCGGCCTAGTTGAGGAGTCAGTTACCGTCGAGAAGCCCTCTGGAGAAGAGGAGTGATTCGACGGGTGATTAATCTGAGCAATCTACCGAAGCAACCCGAAGTCAACATCGGCATGGTCGGTCACGTTGACCATGGAAAGACCACTCTGACTCAGGCTCTGTCAGGAGTTTGGACGGATACTCATTCCGAAGAGCGTAAGCGAGGCATCAGCATCAAACTAGGTTATGCTGACACTGCATTCTACAAGACTGCTGACGACAGGTACTATGTCAGAGGAAAGCATCCTGATGGAGAAGATGATTCGAATGATGATTTGTTGCGAGTGGTCTCATTCGTCGATGCTCCCGGCCACGAGACTCTGATGGCCGTCATGATTTCTGGGGCATCGATAATGGACGGAGCAATGCTGCTGATTTCAGCAACTGAGAAGTGCCCTCAACCTCAGACAAGAGAGCACTTGGCAGCACTACAGATTGCGGGCATAGAGAACATAGTAGTCGTGCAGAATAAAATTGACATCGTTTCTCGTGAGAGGGCCCAAGAGTCTTATACAGAAATAAAGAGTTTTGTGCAAGGAACGATTGCTGAGTCGGCTCCGATAATTCCGGTCTCGGCGCATCACGATGTGAATCTCGATGTCCTGATTCAGGCAATTGAGGATGTAATTCCGACACCAGATAGGAGTTCAGAGGAATCCGGTCTGATGTATGTGGCTCGCTCTTTCGATGTCAATCGTCCAGGAACTCGTCCTGAGGGATTATCAGGGGGGATCATTGGGGGCAGTATAGTCGAGGGATCATTCAGCGTAGGGGATTCGATTCTGATTGCCCCGGGTCGACGTATGCAGTCAGGAGGCAAGACTTCATGGAAGCCGATTCCAACAATTATTGAGAGTCTGAAGGGAGGGGGTTTGGATCTAAAGTCGGTTCATGCAGGAGGACTCTGTGGAATTGCCACTCCAATGGATCCAATGTCGACTAAGGCAGACGAGTTGTCTGGACAAGTAATGGCAAGGGATGGAGAGTTGCCACCAATCTGGGAGGAATTGAATCTAGAGTTAGAACTGTTGGAGAGGATGGTGTCTTCGAGCGAGGGCGAGGAAGGATCAATTAGGCCACTGCAGACCAATGAGATGCTGATGATAAATTCAGCTACAGCTACCAGTGTTGGCACCGTTTCTTCAGCAAAGGGAGAATCTGCTGTAATACAACTGCGCCTCCCAATTTGTGCTAAATCGGGCAGCCGTGTGACGCTGTCGCGTAGAGTGGGCTCCAGATGGAGACTAATCGGACACGGTTCAATTGCAGGGTGATTCAGTGGTCGGCGTCCTGATAGACGCATGCGGTTGGGTAGCACTAGTAGAAGCACGTCTAAATCTCGATTCTAGCATGAAGGAAGCCGTCGGTGCCGCGGATCTGAAGTTACTGGAATGTGTAGATAAGGAGCTTGAATCTCTATCTATAAAGCAGAAAGGGCTGCTACTAGAATTGCTCAGGAAACGCTGTGAAGTTCTAGCAGATATAGAAGGACTCGGGCACCCCGATGAGATGCTAGCTAGGTTATCTTCAGAACACGGATGGCCGGTTTTGACGGTCGACACGGAATTAAAGAGGATGCTGATCGAGCAGGGGGGTTCGTACATCGAGGTCGTCTCGGGCAGATACCTAAGGCTGGTTGAAGCCTAAGGCAGCGTGAACAAGTGGTCATCATCATGCCCATCAAGTAGGCCTATTCTAATGGCAGCGTCCAACCAGGCGTGTGAATAGTTGATTGCTCCGAAGGCTCTAACTAAATCTCCTTCTTCCATGAAGTGTCTTGCATCCGAAGCATAATCATCACACATCCTAAGCATTGATACTAGTCTCTGCTCATCTTCTTCTCCTTGAGCAATGGAGGTTGCCTTGGATCTAGCCTCCTCTGTCAGAGCGAGGTATTTCTGGACTAGTTCTTTTGTGACGGTAGACTCCAACATGCGGACACCTAAATCATCCTGAGTTCGGTAGCAGCGACTACACTGAGTTTGAATAATCGAGTCCTTCCTTGCTTCCTGACTGAAAGGAATCCTGCTCGACGAAGGCCATTGAAAATCTGAGACAGTCTAGTTCTGCCGACTTCCAATACGGCTTGTAACTCTGCATCGGAAGGATAAACTTCTCTTCCAGCAGCGGCCTCGAGGATTGTCCTCTCATTATCTGAGATAGATCCTACTCTAGATTTGTCGAATGGCTCATCTGCCTCCCATCTAGTACCTATCTGAACTGGGATTTGAGGAGGAGTGGGTTCTGGAGCAACAATTTTCTGTGCCGGTTCTGTCTCAAATTCAGGAGTATGGTCCAAGTCGAAAAGAGGCTCCTCGGGTTCTGAGACATCAGGAATCTGGCCTAGGCTTGGGTCAGCCGTCCATAGTGCTCCTTCGTCGGACATCACAGGAACTTCCTCAGCGGGAGTAATTGAGGTGTCTGGAAGAGCTTGGGTCTCAAATACTGGCTCTGGCTCTTGATTCGGTGGCCTTCTGATTGAGGGAACGAAGTGTTTGGGTTCCGGATTTGCGATTGTAACAGGAGTTCCATCGGGCTCTATTGGCATTTCATCGCCAGTTCTTACAGTCCGATTCAGTAATCCGCTGAATGCCCCTGTAATGGATGTCCGAGATTGCTCCTCAGTTGCATCAATGATTGGTACGAAAGAATCCAATGTGCCTTGACCTTCTTCGGGAGGATTGGATGGCTCAGGTGGTTCGGTCTCAACCCATTCATTCTCGATTTCTGGTATCGTCTCATCCCAATCTCGGTCGTCTTTGGACTCTGAATCCTCTTCCCACATGTCTTCGGGCTCGACATCCCAGTCTTCGGACTCCTCGGACATAGGCTCTACATCCTCCCATTCTTGTAATGGTTCAGGTTCAGGAGTTGAGGGCTCAAGAACGGGGTTATCTGACTCAACTTCAGCCTCAAATGGAGCTTTGGGAACATCATCTATCCTGCCGCTCCAAGACATCAGTCTCTCGAGTGTGCCCTCTGAGCCATTCCCTCTGCGCTCATCTAACAAATCTCTGCACAGTTTAACCACATCACGCGGATGACCTCCCGTGTTTTCCATGATTGCATCCATTAGTCGAGGATTAATCACCCACCTCTCGCGGGCCTTTCTACGAATCAGATTGTCCGCTAGCTTCTGTATCTCGTCCTTGGAGAAGTAGTCAAGATGCTCGGTATCGTATGCTTCCACGACCTCGTCGTCGAGAGATTTTAGCTGCGAGGGAGTCGCGGTTACGATGACTATGGCTCTGAGCCTCTGCAATAGGGGTGTAATCCTAGTCAGAAGATTGTTCAGAGGTGTCGAAGTGGGGTAATCAAGTGCAATCATTGGCAATGGCCCTGTCTCCTTATCTAGCAATTCGACTAATGAATCACACATTCGAGATGTAGTTTGAGGAACGTCGTATCCAAGGAAATGCACTGAAATCTCATTGATAATCAGGTTCACTGGGTCTGTCTCAGGCCAGAACTGACTGACGATTTTGTTTCTGACTTGAGAAGAGAGCGCATTCACCATCGAGGTTCTTCCACTTCCTGAGTCTCCGACCAACAGGATGTTTCTAGGCGATTCCGAGATGATGTGCTCACGCAGCCTAATCATTAGAGAGTCTCTTCCAATTAAGTCCTGAGCTCTAGATGATTCAATCGGACGATGATCAAAGGGGTTGCCTCTCAAAGGAGGTAGATCCAGTTTCGAAACTGCTTCTGTAACCATTGACTCAGCAGCGGCTTCAATCCTTCTTAATGTTCACGCATTCTCACGCTTTTCAAACAGCGATTTAACGGGTTTTTCTCTGATTCCGAAGTATTGGCTTTGCTAATTTCCTTACAGTACATCGAAACGATTAGGCTTGAATTAACGCTTTTTTAACGCTTTATTGATGCGTTAATGATGTGTTAATGGGCAAATTAACGCTTAAATTCTCATATTCTGAGTTCTCTAGGCGAGGCTCATCGCCTCCTCACGGCCTTTTCCAAACAGTTAGAAGCCATATTCGTCGAGGGGCAATTGATACCATGCCAGTAGACAGCAGCCGCCTAGAGGGATTCTACAAGTTATCAGTTTCAGAGCGCAGAAAGATGCTAGCAGAACTAGCAAGTCTTACTCCTGAACAAGTTGATGCTTGGTCTGCTAATGGGGAGCTTTCAGAAGAGGCAGCAGACAGGATGATTGAGAATGTTGTTGGGACGTACTCTCTGCCTATCGGTGTGGCTACCAATTTTATCATCGATCAAGAACACTATCTTGTCCCTTTCGTACTTGAAGAGCCTAGTGTGGTGGCTGCAGCCAGTAACATGGCAAAGAGGTGTCATGAGATGGGTGGATTCGTCTCGAATAACGATGATCCGGTTATGATTGGTCAGATTCAGGTAGTAGATTGTGACAATCCTGCATCTGCAATGGAGTATATACTGGCTAAAAAGCAGGAATTAATTGATTCCTGTAATGAGGTTGACCCAATTTTAGTCAAATTTGGAGGAGGGTGTAGAGATATTGAGGTCCGAATAATCGAAACGGAGTCTGGCTCGATGGTGATAGTGCACATTTTGGTTGATTGCAGAGATGCAATGGGTGCAAATGCAGTCAATACAATGGCCGAAACAATCGCTCCCAAGATTGAGGGTATGACAGGAGGGACGGTTATATTGAGGATTATTAGCAACCTAGCTGTCCATAGATTGGCCAGAGTTCGTGCTGTTTTCACCCCTGAAGAGATGTCTGACAAAGGAGATGCTGATCAGGGTGCCGAAGTGATTGGTGGAATCCTACAGGCCTACCACTTCGCCAAGGCAGATCCATTCCGTGCTACAACTCACAACAAGGGAATAATGAATGCGATATCTGCAATTGCTATCGCCTGTGGACAGGACTGGAGAGCTATTGAATCAGGGGCGCATAGTTATGCTTCTCATGAGAGGACATATGGGTCGCTGACTCACTGGGAAAATGATGGTGATGGGAATCTTGTGGGGTCGATTGAGCTCCCAATGGCAGTTGGCCTAGTTGGAGGGGCTGTTCGCGTCCATCCTGCAGCCCAGGCAAATGTGGCACTGCTAGGAATAACTACTGCAGATGAATTGGCCAAAGTCATGGCAGCAGCAGGACTGGTTCAGAATTTAGGAGCTCTGAGAGCGCTTGCTACTGTTGGCATCCAAGCCGGGCACATGAAACTTCACGTTCGTAACATGGCTGTTACTGCAGGAGCAGAGGGGGGCGAGGTCGACGCTGTGGCTGCTAGACTTAGAGCACAGGGTGGAAGAATCACTCAGAAGGCTGTAGAAGAAGAGTTGGCTAAACTCCGGTCCTAGTGATTACTCGGCCTCTAGTGAATCCTCATCTGTTGATTCCTCTGAGAACTCATTGATTGACAATTGCTCCTCGGGAGCTAGAGAGGCAGCCAACTGGGCGCTTGTAAGGCCCATTTTCTCGGCTTCCTCTCTGAACCAAGAGCGTACCTTCCTGTACTCGACCTCTGGGCATCCGAAGTATTCAGCGAACCTACGAGTAGTAGTCAGCCTACGTGTAAGGCCATCTCTCCTGCGATCGAGTAGTCCCAACTTAGCGAGATCCCTGACATGTTCATATGCTCGCTGTCCGAGCATATCGACCAACTGAGATTGGGCCATAGGCTGGTGGTATGCCACCAAAGCAGCGGCTGGAAGAAGCCTCTGTGGAATATCTGCTCTGAATGATTCGGGCAGATGGGGGGAAAGTCCTGGTCTAACCTCAAAAATCCATCGTCCAGCCACATCAGACAATTGCAAAGCAGAATCCCTTCTTCTGCGGATAGTTGATTGTAACTGTCGCAGAGATTCTTCGACCTCGGGAACAGGCTTTTCGAGTAAATCGGATAACTCCTCTACCGACATCGACCTGCCGGCTCCGAACAGAATTGCTTCAAGAATTGTGGACAGTTCTGGATTAGACAAAATCTGCAACCTCCTGAATCTTCGGCTTTGGATTGAGTCTGTGGGATAATGTGGCAAAGTCGTCTTCCTCATTCCATAGGTCTTTGAGGGTTATGTCGCCGTTCCTGCCACTCTTCTGCTTGAGGTCTACGAATCCCCTATTGGTAAGGAATAGGGCTGATATCAGTGCTGCAACTTGCGCCTCGGCTTCGGCTTCCTCGAGGGGGATTCCATTCTCAATTGACTTTGAGGTTAAATCCTCGACGAGCAACTCCAAAGAAACTGATTCTCCATCATCAGAGTGGGACTTGAGTGCCTCCCAAGTCCTCTGTAGGTCTCCCTCAAGATCCTCAATATGTAGGCTCCCACTGAACCTCTCCTTCGCCTTAGCATGAGCCACCCTCCTCTCCTTGGCAATCTCCTCACGTAATCTCTGCTCGGCAGCCAATCTGCCTGCATCTTGCAAACCCATGAGTAATTCTCCGAGAGTGACTGGGCGACTCTCATCGCGATGGATTCTTCCTTCAAACATCTGCGGTAAAGTCTCTGCGGCAGCCCCTGAGAGTACTCCTATGGAGAAATTGTAGTCGGCATCATCGAAGTCGGCCTCCCAGCCTCCCTCGAAATCCCAAACCTCTTCCTCTTCCTCTTCAAAGGCTCTTTCCTGTCTATCAAGCAGTGAAGCCGCTTGCCCGCGGAGTATGCACCAAGCCATCCTCACCAGCCTGCCACATGTAGGCAGATCGATGTTCTCAGTCTCTTCGATTCTCTGATTGAACATCTCGATGAATGTGGAGAGATCAACATCCCAAGGGTCGAGGTCTGATGATTGGAATAACTGGAAGACGAGTGCTACGGATCTATCAAATGGGTCAATCAGGAACTGATGCTCGGCCTCCTCTAGCAATGAGAGTTCAACCAATCTGTCTAGGTACTTGCTAGTCTCAAGGTCGGCCTGGCCATCAAGCATGCTGGAGACAATTTCGTCCCTCATAGCATGGCCGTCGAAGACGGTCATGATTCTGCCTCCTTTTGTAGTTCCTCAGATTCTTCAATAACAATCTCGGAATCTTCGGCTAGCACTGATTCTCTCTCTTCAATGTCTTCGGTCCATTCCTCAGTTCGTTCTCTCAGAGAGTCCATGGTGTCCACTTCATGAACATCATCGGCGACTTCTTCTCCCTCTTCGATTTCGACGCCGGCCCTGTCTGCAAGACCGCCTAGGCTCTTGGGGGTGGCCAGCGGCTCAGGCGCTCTAGGCATGTTCTCTGGGTCAGGAAGTTCGGGCATTGATTCCTTGTCAGCTGCGGATTCTTCCTGCGCCTTGCGCTCAGCCTCGAACTGTTCTCCCATCTCAACAGCTCTCGCTCTGTCGAAGTCAGTGATTAGGCGGCTTCTGCCATCGCCAGCATGGGTTACGCCAACATGGTGGTCGGCTAGAGTAAGTGTGACCTTGCGCAGAGTCACCATCAAGAATTGTGCCCTTTGGCTGCGCATTCTGCACAGGGTGGCTATTCTCTCAGCGTTGAATGGATCGAGGTTTTGATCTACCTCGTCTAGATAGTAGAATGGACTAGGTTCGTAGTCTTGTAGTGCGAAAATTAGTGCAAGAGCTGCCATCGACTTCTCGCCGCCAGAGAGCATGGTGATGGGAGTGTTCTTGCTCTTTCCTGGGGGTACGCAATCCATCTCCATACCGCCTTCGAATGGATTCTTCGGATTCTCCATCCTTAGGCTACCGTTGCCTCCGGGCTGCAGAATCTCGTATACCTTGGAGAAGTTCTTGTCGACATGATTGAACACAGCCATGAGGCGTGTCTTCCTCTCCGACTCGAGTTGTTCGGACAGTAAGATCAGTTGGTCCTTCCTAGAGCGTAGCAGGGTTGCATCTTCGGCTAGCGCGGCGATTCTATCCGCGGTGATGTCATACTGCTCTATGGCGAGCATATTGACATCGCCGAGTTGGCCGAGGCGGCGCTCGAGCCCCTGCACGCTCTTTTCCGCCTCGGCCACTGTCGGAAGATCTACATCGGTCGGTGGAATCTCAATTCCTGCGGCTGCTAATTCTGCCACTATCTCCTCCACTGCCGCTCTCTTCTGCTGGATTTGTCCGTTTAGTTCATCAATACGTGAAGATAGTGTCTCTCTCCTTTGGGAGAGATTGTCCAATGAGGCTCTAAGACTGGCCCTCTCTTGTACAATCTCGTCCCTGCGTTCGTTGAGTGCTTTCTGCTCCTCATCGAACTGGGACGCTTGCTCCCTGAGGTCGTCTAGTTTCTCTGTCGCTTCGGCTATGCTGGCCTTGAGTTCTGAAATTCGGCTCTCGGCTTGCTTTACAATGGAAAGTTTTCTCTCAATCTGCTTAGAGATGTTCTGCACCCTTTCGGACAGAATTGTAATCCTCTCATTGGAACTGGAAATGGCAGATTCTGCTGCGAGTCTCTGACGCTCTGCTTCTGTCATCTTACGCTCTGCATCTCTTAGCTTCTTAGACAGGTGATCGGGGGCGTGGTCTTGCAAGGCCTGAGCGGCCTCAGCTCTCTCTTCTAGAGTCGAGTCGAGTGTTTCCTTGGCTTCTACAGCTCCCTGCTTGGCCGCTGTATTGGCCTTCTCATGATTCTTGAAATCAGAGATTGCTTTCTGGACCTTATTACGGACCTCCTCAACCTCTTTCTGGGCCCTAGCCATATCTGATTTCCAATTACGTGCCTGGAGAGCCTTATCTGAATCGTCCAGCCCATGGATTCGATCTCGCAGGGTCTGCTGGTTGGTGCGCAACTCCCTCAAGGCTGCTTCGACAGTGGAGTAGATCAGGTTCGCTTCTTCGGCTGCGGCCTCTAGGCGGTCTAGGCTGTTTGAAACAGAGCCTCCGCCGAAGGCGTTTGAGAAATTCTTGGTGGCAGAACCTCCAGTCATCGCTCCAGAGCTTTCGATGAGGGATCCGTCGAGTGTGACCATCCTAACTCCACCCATATTCCTCCTTGCGACTTCCATCGAATCGACGACTAGAGTATTCCTGCTCACATATCTGACAGCGGTGTCAATTTCGGGATCGTATTCAAGCAAGTCGTGGGCAAAACCGACGACGCCAGAGTTGTTAGCGACAATAAGAGAGCGTCCCCCGGGCCGGTTGATTCTTAGTTTGTTCAAAGGAAGGAAGGTTGCTCTACCTCCGCCATTCTGCCTTAGCCAAGTAATACACTTGGCAGCTACATCGTCATCAGTGACTACGATGCTCCTGAGGCCAGCGCCCAAAGCTACTGCTAGTGAATTCTCGTGAGAGTCATTCTTGGGGGCTGTAAGCTCACCTAATGAACCCAGAATTCCTTTGATTTCTCCACTCTGTCTTAATTTGGCCAAAGCGGCAAGGGTAATTGCTGATCCAGGGGCCTTAGTTCTCTCTTCCTGACGGGCTCGGGCTCGGTTCAATTCCCGCTCCGATTCTCTGACTTTGTTCTCGGCCCTTTCTCTATCTGTTGCGAGTTCAGACTCTTGCTTCTGCAAGCGGCGTAATTCCTCGGCTAGAGATGTCCTGTCCTCCTGCGGATTCTCACTCTGTAGGTCCTCTCCGATGAGTTCAAGATCATCACGAACCATTGTAGCCTCCTCGAACATCTCCTCGAGGTCGGCGAGTTTGCTGCTGGCAAGTTGCTCATTCTGCTCGGCACGGTCTGCTTCCAGCCTCTTCTCGGCATATGCTGACTGAGCAGCGTTGACCTTTTCGGAAACTCCACCTAGTGCCCGCTTGAGGTCACGTCCATGCTTGTCGCCTGACTCAATGGCCTGCCTTGCTTCTGCCTCCTCATTGGAAGCCTCCTCGGTTGCAGTCCTAGAGTCGTTGAGTTTCTGCTGAGCGGAATCTAGCGAGGCTTTGGCATCCGTCTGGGCCTTCTGGGCTCGATCCAGTTCCTTTCCTAATTCCTCGGCTTCAAAGTTGGCTGAATCAATTACTTCCTCTTGGTCAGCAATTCTGTCTCCGCCAGTCTCCATCTCAATCTCATAATTACGGATGGTATCGAGTAATTCCTTTGCATCTCCACTCATGATTTCGTTGATATCAGATTCGACTCTTACCATCTCCTCATCAAGTGTAAGTAGGGACTTGTTACCGTGAGTAATCTGGTTGCCAATCTCGTCGATTTCGCCCATGTAACGCGATCTTTCCTCACTTAGTAGATCGACATCTTCCGATCTATTCCTGTGCCTAGATTGTTGGAGTACAATTCTAGAATCACCTAGATCATCCTGCAACTGCTTGAACTTGAGCGCCTGCTCGCGCTCCTTTGATAGACTCTTCAAGCGGTTCTTCTGGTCGTCCTCGAGAATTCCGATCGTTTCGATATTGTTCTCAACATGCTTTCTCTGAGTGTTGGACTTCCTAATCTCATCGTCGTAGGCGGTCACTCCGGCAACATCTTCGATGATTTTTCTCCTGTTGTAGGCAGTCATGGTGGCCAGATTAGTGACATCCCCCTGCTTGACGATGTTGTATCCTCCTGCCCTGAGGCCGGCCTCAGCCAACACTCTCCTCATCTCTGTAGCGGTGGATGGTTTATCGCCGATTCTGAAGGCCGAGATGGGCGCTCCCTTCCTGCCGAGTTTGACGGTCCGGGTGAAGCTGACCTCGTCGGAGTCTACTCGCAATCTCCTCCTACCATTATCATCGGGCTCGTTGTTGAACACTAAAGTGGCTGTCATGTGCTTGGCCGGCCTCCCCCTCTTGCCGCCATTGAAAATCAATTGAGTTACATTTGATGCTCTGAGGGACTTGGTTGATTTGGGACCTAGGACGAATTCCAAGGCGTCCAGTGTGTTCGACTTGCCCGAACCATTGGGTCCCGTAATTGCAGTGAATCCCTCTTCTAGAGGGATAGTGACTTCGCCTCCGAATGACTTGAAATTCTCAAGTTCCATTCGTATAAGATGCATCCCCTCACCCTTTCGTCGTACGAATAAACGCCGACGACATTCGCGCCCTCCCATTCTGTTCGCCTATGAATGTTGAGGCTGCCATTGGCGCAGCACAGCGATTACGCAGGGTGTTCAAATTCGCCGTGAAATCAATCGAATTCAGAAGAAATTTCGATGCCACTTATCAGAGCTTGTAGCATCTCGTTCCTTGGAGTCGGCACTCCTACTGACTCTCCAATCTCCACAACGGCCCCACACAAGTGGCCGACCTCTGTCTTCCTGCCTGCCATGATGTCTTGCAGCATAGAGCATCTGTTCTCAGATGTGTTTGCTGCGACTTCTCTGAGTAAGGCCTCTAGATCCAACTCTGAGAGGTCGACTCCACTTGCTGTTGCAACCGTCGCAGCCTCCGACATCGCAGACATCGCCTGAGTCCAGAGTTCGTGCACCTCGAGAAGAGCACCATTGCGAACTCCGGCTATCGAGCAAACTGGGTTGATTGCTACATTTACTAGGAGCTTGGTCCAGATTGTCCTGTTGATATCTTGCGACCACTCCGAAGACAATCCGGCTTGATTTAGAATCTCAATCAATCGCTCAGCATTCTCAGAAGGTGCGGAGTTATCTAGTGAGCCTAGGGTAATTCTTCCTCGGCCAACCCAATGTGTCCCGGTGTCATCCCTCCATGCTCCGTGAGTGGTTATCCCGCCAAGCATCCTTTCTCTGCCGAGGCGATGACCTAAGGTTTGAGCGTGGCCCATTCCATTCTGCAAGCTAATCGCCATCCCATCTTGCTTCAGTATCTCTTCAGCAATCTGAGCGAGTACTGGGGTCGAGTCCGCCTTTCCGCAGATAAAGGCCGTATCGCAACTGTTAGCGATTTCTTCCGGGACTGGTCCGGACTCGCTATCGAAGGTGATAAATCTCTCTGGAGGGATAGCCTCAATCGAACCTTCAGGGTAATGTAGAATCAAGCCCATCGAGGAGAGTTTGTCTGCTAAACTCCCTCGTGAAATGGCAACTAAGTCGCAGTCCGTATCCGATAGAGCGCCCAACAGAACTCCACCGATTGATCCTACTCCTAGAACCGCGATTCTCATTCGCTGACCCCCGTGGAACGAGCAGAGAAGTGCAGTGTGATGTGTTCACTCTCCACCGTGAACCAAGTAGCCCAAACAGCTGAAGGCGTTTCATCAACAACTATTGATGCCGCCGACGAATAATATGGCAAAGTATCTCCAGGTTCAAAGATATTCCAATTATCCCAAGTCACGGCATCGCCAATCCAATCAACTGAAAATGAGAAAGTAATATTCTCTCTGTTAATGAATCTTAATTCTCCGTTGGGAATTCCAGAGGGAATCCATGGCAAATCCATGTCGTGAATCCAAACATCGGGCCCCTCGATTGGTTGGTATGCGGCCAGAATGTTGGTGCCATTACACACTGCTAACCATCCTCCTGTGGAGAATCTTAGAGTCCCATTCCAAGGCCATCCTTCATTTGAGATGTAGATGGCAGACCTGTCAACTAATTCTCTGCTCCAGTTTTCGGTTGAGGTGACTTCTGCTATGGCTTCGGTTGATGGGCAGAAAACAGAGCCAGCCTCCCCGCGGGCTATTGTGTAGCCTTGTCCTGAAGCACCATCTATTCCATCTGGGCCGAACCATTTGGGAATCGTCCACTCGCCCCCTGAGACATGCAGTTTGGGCAGAGTGTTCTCGATTGGCATTAGTAGAATTTCATCAGATTTATTCTCTCTGTGTAGGATAATAGATGGGCCGATGACGAGGTGTTGCTCATCACGATCTGGAAGCGACTGGATAGCTCCTACCTGTCCTCTCAAACACAGGTCATGCGTGCCTTCTGCTAGTGAGGTCTCATTCTCGAAGGACCAGAACGGATTCTGATTGCTTAGATTGACATAATCTCCCTCAGAGACCCTCAACTCCACACAAATTCTAGGAGTGTCCGTATCCTCTACTAATACCCAAAGAGGGTCTATCGGCGAAGTGGCATCTACTGAACTGAACTGAATTGAGTGTTCGGAAACAAGTCCGTCTACATCGATTAGGACTACTAACCTGAAAGTCAGATTGGAGGGTTCAGTAGAGTCTCTCGTCAATTCGATTTCTAAACTACCCGGTGAAGCTTGGGTGATGTCTTCGAACCTACAGACTCCTCGTTCATCTAAGCACTCTGAATTAATCTGCCAGCCGGAGTTTGTCGCGCCCTCGATTCGCATCTGCAGCCAACCGGATACAGGCATTATTCCTGCGGGCTCGAGTGGTAGTTCAATCTGAGTAATTCCTTCCTCAAAAGTCATTGAGAGAGGCCAGCCCTCAGAAGATAGGCCGGCGTCCCAGTCTTCAATTTGGTAACTCGGTTGAAGACCAGGATATCCTAATAGCAGAATCGCAATGGTCATGGTAGCAATCTGACGCATAGGGACATCATCGAGCCTAGCATATTCGTCTACAACGAATGGTTCTGGCATTTGTTCTGGACTAAATCTACGCCATCCAGCAATGGCAGCAAGTAGTAGCCAAGGCCAATACTCGGTTGAGATGAATATCAGTAGTACGAATCCCAAAGTCGAGATGAAAATGGAGGTCTGATTGCGGTCATCCTGCATGTCTTTCGGCCCAATCAATGAGTGTAGTATCCTGTCACCCGGGAAACCAGGGATTGGTAGAAGAAGGACCCATCCAACGATCGATAATGCGATTCCAGCAAGCCCTGTTGGGTGCAGCCACTGTAGCCTGAGTGCGGTTTGCGGGTCGACTAGAATCGAGGCGAGAATTTCAGAGATTAGATTCAGGTCAACTGCGACTGGAGATGTCTCTAACGCAGGTGGTTGGACTGAAGTGAGTCCCAGTCCAATAATGGTCAGAAAAATTCCACAGACGAATATCACGGCCGGGGCAGTTAACTCGATCATCCCGAGGGCTCGCCGATTTGGAACCGGGTGCAGGTCGGATCGATTCTGACCTATTGCAGAAACAAGGCTGAATGGCCATTCAGGAGAGAATACTGGAAAGGCTAGTGGAATTAGGTGTGAGTTCTCTACCTCGAATGCTTTTGCTACGAAGATGCGTAAGTAGCTGGCTAGAAGGACTGAGCCAATCACTGGGAGAGTGAAGAAGACGATTGCAGTCTCGAGAATCGAGGAATCGAATGGCTGTTTTCCGGACTCCATTGAAGAAATCCAGAGTGAGCCGGACAGAGTGGTGAATGATGCGGCCAATACCCAGACCAAGGACTGCTGCCATGAGGGCATCACAACTGGCTGAGTTGGAAGAGAGCCAACAGACATAATCGGCGGATCGCCCTCATCCAAGACTGCAATCAAACTCAGTGACTTCAAATGGCGATTCAGAGAAACAAGACATTCGCTGGGCCCTCTCCCATCCCTGCCGTTTACCTCCCAAGACAACTCCGAGAGGCCTTGACTTCCTAGGATGAAGTATCTGCTACAGATGACTTCTAGGAGTTCCCTATCCTCCCAAGTTTCAGTATCTAAGAGATGAGTTGTGGTCTCCGACATAGTGTCACCTTGGTACATGGCCGGGGTAGGTCTGATTTGACCCCTCGCACGTACGCACGGCGAACGGAGTTCGCCGAATCACTTGTTCTTGAAGCGTTTCAGACGGAATGTCTCCTCGCGTTCCATCTCTTCGAGTCTTAGTTGGATGAAGTTTCGAGCCTCCTCCATCTGAGGGATGACAACGTACTCCAAGGCGTTGACTCTCCGCTTGGTAGCTTCAATCTCAACGAGTAAACGCTTGAGGGTGCCTTCCATCTCGGCTGCCTTGACAATCTTCTCAATCAATACAGAGTAGGCATCAGATGCCTCGTCGATGTAAGCCGAACCTCCAATCAAACCCGTTCCGCGTTCATCGATGCTTGTGGTCAGGTTGGTTCCTTCCACATTCGGCACGACTACCCCCATGATGTTGCGTCTGCTGACAGTAACCTCAGGGTGCCTTGAGATAGCTATAGCAGCACTCTTGACAGCGAGTCCGCCCTCGATGGCACTGGCGAGGCTGATTGACTGGACTGCCTCACGGTAGGTTCCGACTAGTCCTTCTCTGGCTTCAATCATTTCTGATAGCAGTGTCCTGAACTCGTGGAAAAGTCCGTCTCGCTTCATCTTGAGCAGGTTGTAACCATTCTGGGTCTGCTTGATGCGTCGCTTTAGGTTGATTAGTTCAGACCTAGTTGGCTTGATATCGAGCGCCATGATCTACCTCCTCTCGTTCTGTGACTTGTTTACGACTTCTTCTCAGTTGGGTGGTACTTGTCGATCCATTTCTGGTCGAGTCTGACTAGATACTTCGTGTCGATGTTTGTCAGCAGATTCCATGCTAAGTCGAGAGTACCCTCGTCAATCGAGCGGTCCTCGTCTCGGCTCTGTCTGAGGAATTGATCTTCAAAGATATCTGCGAACTTCAACAACTGGAGATCACGCTCGTTCAGTGCATCCTCACCGACGATTGCCACCAGTCCTCTCAACTCTCTGCCACCTGCATAGGCAGCATAGAGTTGGTCGGATACTGACTTATGATCCTCTCGGGTCTTGCCCTCGCCGATTCCAGCGTTCATCAGTCTCGACAGAGATGGAAGAACATTGATTGGTGGATAGATGCCCTTCTGGTGCAACTCTCTCGAAATAACAATCTGTCCCTCTGTGATGTATCCAGAAAGATCCGGAATAGGGTGCGTAATATCGTCTCCGGGCATGGTCAGGATAGGAAATTGAGTAATGCTGCCCTTCTTGCCCTTCACCATACCTGCCCTCTCATACATCATCGCCAAATCGGTGTACATGTAACCAGGATATCCTCGCCTTCCAGGAACTTCCTCACGAGCAGCTCCAATCTGGCGTAGTGACTCACAGTAGTTGGTCATGTCAGTGTAGATTACTAGAACGTGGTAGTCGTGTTCGAAAGCGAGATACTCGGCGGCAGTTAGGGCCAGCCTAGGAGTAATAAGTCGCTCGACTGCGGGGTCGTCTGCTAGGTTGACGAACAATACGGCGTTCTCCAAAGCACCGGTTCTCTCTAGGTCGTGCACGAAGAAGTTGTACTCTTCAGCTGTGATTCCCATTGCGCAGAACACCACAACGAAGTCATCGTCACTACCAACAAGTCTAGCTTGTCGGGCAATCTGCAGAGCGATATCGTTGTGTGGTAAACCTGATGCCGAGAAGATTGGTAGCTTCTGGCCTCGCACCAAGCTGGTACAAGCGTCAATGGCCGAGATTCCAGTCTGGATGAACTGCTCTGGGCTCTCGCGACTGTATGGGTTGATGGCGGCGCCGATGATATCGGCCATGTCCTCTGCGACAATCTCGGGTCCACCGTCTCTTGGCTTGCCTGCACCGTCTAGGATACGTCCAATGAGTCCTTTACTAACGGGGAGTCTGAACACATCTCCGAGGAACTTGACTCCTGTCTGTCTATCTACGGACTCAGTTCCCTCAAACACCTGCACTATGACCTTGTCATCGCTGGTATCGAGCACCTGTCCGTTCTTCATCGTGCCATCAGAGAGTCTTAATTGCACAATCTCGTTGTAGGCTACTGGCTCTGTCTTTTCAAGGAAGACCAATGGTCCCTTGACATCAGTAATTGTTCTGTATTCCTTTCCGCTCATTCATGGCACCCCCTTAGTTATCCTCCATAGTCCCGGCAATCTGCTTAGACATCTCGCCGAGTAATTCTCCAATGCGTTCTGCATAGCCCTCTTCAAATCGGCCTCTCATCAGGTCGGTTCGTGCAGGGATGTTGACCACATCCTCGAGTCCGGCACCACCGGCCATCGCCTTCTCCGACTCTTCTTGGAAGGTTAGGATAGCCTTGGCCATCTCGTATTGCAAGCCGAGTTGGCTGAATGTATCGACATCGTGGAATGCATTCTGCTGAAGGAAAAACTCCCTAATCATACGAGCAACCTCAAGAGTCAACTGCTGGTCCATCGGCAAAGCGTCGGAGCCGACCAGTTGAACGATTTCCTGCAGTTCTGCCTCGACTTGCAATAGGCTACTAATCTTGGTTCGAACCTCAGGGAAGTCGTTGGCAATGTTGTCCCTGTACCACTGGTCGAGTGCCTGTGGGTAAAGGCTGTATGAGCTCAACCAGTTGATTGCAGGGAAGTGCCTCTGTCTTGCTAGACCTGCATCTAGGCCCCAGAACACCTTGACGATTCTGAGAGTACCTTGGCTTACAGGCTCTGAGATGTCTCCACCAGGAGGGGAAACGGCACCGATAACCGAGACAGAGCCGTCGTCTCCGCCTAATGTCTGAACACGACCCGCGCGCTCGTAGAATTCTGCTAGTCGGCTTGACAGATAGGCTGGGTATCCTTCCTCACCTGGCATCTCCTCAAGGCGAGACGAAATCTCACGCATCGCCTCAGCCCATCGGCTAGTGGAGTCTGCCATGAGTGCCACATCGTATCCCATGTCTCTGAAGTACTCGGCGATGGTAATGCCTGTGTACACAGATGCCTCACGAGCGGCGACGGGCATGTTGGAGGTGTTAGCAATCATCGTGGTTCTGTTCATCAAAGGCTTGCCAGTGTTCGGATCTGTGAGATGAGGGAACTCAGTCAGGACCTCAGTCATCTCGTTACCGCGCTCACCGCATCCGATGTAAACGACGATTTGAGCGTCTGACCATCTAGCAAGTTGCTGCTGAGTAACCGTCTTTCCAGCACCGAAGGGACCTGGGATACCAGCTGTGCCTCCCTTGGCTAGAGGAAACAGGAAGTCGAGAATCCTCTGGCCGGTGATTAGTGGCACATCTGGGGCGTTCTTCTGCGCGAATGGTCGTGGTGTTCTGACTGGCCACTCCTGCATCATTGCAATCTCAGTGCCATCATCTAGAGTGCACACCGCAGTTGTGATATCAAACTCTCCGGACTCGATACTGGCAATCTTACCACCTTTCCCGGGAGGGACCATTATCCTGTGCTCGACGGTCTCAGTCTCTTGGACGAATCCAATCACAGAGCCGCCTGAGACTTCGTCGCCGGCCGAGGCTGTGGCATTGAACTCCCACTTCTTTGAAAGGTCAAGACCATCTGCGTCGACACCGCGCGTAATGAACACGCCCATGGTCTCCTCTAGGTCCTCTAGAGGTCGCTGAATTCCATCATAAATTTGGGTTAATAATCCAGGTCCCAATTTGACAGACAGGGTCTGTCCTGTTCTGACTACTGGCTCGCCTGGCTTAATGCCCGAGGTCTCCTCATACACCTGAATGACCGATTGGTCACCGTGTAATTCAATCACTTCTCCCATCAGACCCTCATCGCCGACGCGTACCACTTCATACATTCTCGGCGAAATGCCGACGGCCGTTACAACCGGTCCTGAGATTCTGTAAATCAATCCGCTTTCTTCACTCATTTTTTCACTTCCTTATCCT
>MDTE01080640.1_pt1 | contig 20034 bp, 19 predicted proteins | sample 811231 | NCBI WGS metagenome assembly MDTE01 (sample SAMN05326651, study PRJNA326480) | marine metagenome | isolation source: seawater | place: Indian Ocean: Red Sea | collected 2010 | reverse complement strand
TGGTAGCGAGGGGGAGATTTGAACTCCCGACACACGGATTATGATTCCGCTGCTCTAAACCACTGAGCTACCTCGCCTCATGGTTAGAATGTATAATAAATGATATTATTTCAAGTAAATAATTAATCATGCGATCTTGAATACTAAATTTTCTAATTTTTCTGAAATTTTTATCTGACAAGCGAGTCTTGAATTTTTTTTTAAGTTATTAGCCAATAATAGAATTTCTTTTTCTTCTTTAGATTGTTTATCTAATATATTTAAATGCTTTGATATAATATAAACATGACATGTAGAGCAAATCATTTCACCTCCACAAGCACCTTCTAAATCTAAATTATATTTCTTCGATATTTCTAATAAAGAATCTCCTTTTTTAGCATTAATTATTTTCAATTTTCCAGATTTATCTAAATATTTTATCTTAATCATTTAAATTATTTTGAATTATTTAAAATTTCTGATATTTTTTTTGCCGTATATTCCAATTCTTTTTCTGTATTTTGATTTCCTATACCAATTCTTATGGTACATTTTGCGTCTAAATTATTTAAACCTATTTCTTTTAAAACATAAGATGATTGTCCTGAACCAGAGCCACATGCAGAACCTGATGAAACAGATATATTATTTAACCTAGAAAATAAATAATCTGATTTAGTACCTAAAAAAGTTATATTTATATTATGATCAATACTATTCCTACCATTTAATTTAAATCTAATTTTTTTTTCACGCAAAATTTTAATAAAAATATTTTTTAATTTTTTAATTTTTTTATAATTTTTATTTTTCTCAGTAATAATTAATCTAATTGCCTCACCAAAACCGACACACAGTGCTGTTGGTAAAGTTCCAGATCTTATTCCCTTTTCTTGACCTCCTCCTGAAATAATTGGCATTATTTTTACATTTTTGTTTTTTTTTATAAATAAACCACCAATTCCCTGAGGTCCATATATTTTATGAGATGAAAAACTTGCAAAATCAAGCTTAAGGTCTTTAATATTTGTTTCTATCTTTCCTATAGATTGTGATAAATCTGAATGAAAAAAAACTTTTTTTTTTTTACATATTTCACTAATTCTTTTTATTGGATGAATTGTCCCAATTTCATTATTCACATGCATTAATGATACAAGAAATGTTTTTTTTGTTATTTTCTTTTCAAGATCGTTTAAATTGATTTCGCCAAATTTATTAACTTTTAAATAAGATATTTTACAGCCTAAAGTTTCTAAAAATTTACAAGACTCTAAAATACATTTGTGTTCTGTAACACATGTGATTAAATGATTTTTTTTTTTTTGAGTAAATGCTAGCCCTTTTAAAATTAGATTATTAGACTCAGTTGCTCCTGAGGTGAAAAAAATCTCATCTTTACTAACATTAAGCGATTTTGCTATTTTTTCCCTTGAAATTTCAATGTATTTATTTGCAATCCATCCATGAGAATGTGACTCGGAATGAGGATTTCCAAAATTTTTTTTTAAAAAATGTTCCATTGATATTAATGCTCTTTTATCAATAGGAGTTGAAGCGTGGTTATCTAAATAGATATTTTTATTTTTCATAAACTTTTAAATACCAGAACCATCACCAGCTGGATTATCTACTATTCGAGCTGGAATACCTACTACTGTGACATTCTTTGGTACATTCTTAGTAACTACTGAATTAGCTCCAATTTTTGAATTCTTACCTACTATTATAGGTCCTAAAATTTTTGCCCCTGCGCCAATAACAACATTATCATTAATTGTAGGATGTCTTTTCTTTTTAATTCTTTTAGTCCCACCAAGAGTAACCCCTTGATATATGCTTACATTATTTTTTATTATTGTTGTTTCGCCAATAACAACACCCATTCCATGATCAATAAAAAAATTTTTTCCAATAGTTGCACCTGGATGTATTTCAATTCCAGTTAAAAATCTTGCTATATGAGAAAAAAATCTGGCTAATAATTTCAAACGTATATTCCACATAAAATTTGAAACTTTATATAAAATTATAGAATGTAAACCTGGATAACATAATAATAATTCTAAATAAGATCTAGATGCTGGATCTTTCTTTTTATAAGTGTCTAATATTTCTTTAAAATTATTAAAAAACATTTTATTAATTATTTAGGTTATATATTTATTTACGTATTATTATTGAATATTTCTACTTAATTAATAAATTTAATAAAGATATATTTTATTAATTGCCTTTTGTTAAATTTCGATTATAAATCTAATATTTACAAATGACAGAAATATTAATTAATGGTCCGCAAGGAAAACTTCAAGGATTTTACAAACATAATGAAAATTCAAAAAATATTGCTTTAGTATTACATCCAAGAAATTGTACTGTAAATTCTATAAATAATAACGTAGTTAACGTATTACATGAAACATTCGAAAGTAATAATTTCTCAACATTAAAAATTAATTTTAGAGGAATAGATAAATCAGAAGGTGAAATGGAAGAGGATGGTATAGGTGAATTAAGTGATGCAGCAACTGCATTAGATTGGCTACAAGAGCAAAATCCAGACACAAAAAATTGTTGGGTTGGTGGGATTGATTTTGGCGCATGGATTGGTTCACAACTACTTATGAGAAGGCCTGAAATAATAGGCTTTATTAATGTTGCTACGCCAATAAAAGATTTTGATTTTTCTTTTTTATCTCCATGTCCTGCATCAGGCTTAATAATTCATCCAAATAAAATTATAGATGTAGAACAAAAAAATATATCTTTATTAGTAAAAAAATTATCTTTACAAAAAAAAATTAAAATTTCATATAAAAAAATTACAACTGATTTGAGTTTTAAAAATAAAGAAAAAGAATTAAAAAAATATTGTGATAAATTTATTTTAGATATTTTAAATTCTTTAAGACGGATTGAAGATAACGCCGCCAGTTAAAGATTTTTTTACTCCTGTAGTCCCAGGAAATGTTATTGGAAGATTTAATAATTTTCTTACAGCTAAATAAGCAAATGCATAAGCTTCTATAGCATCACCATCCCAATTAAATTTTTCTGTTGAGAATATACTAATATTGGATAATTTTTTTTTTAAAATCTTTATTAAAAAATTATTTAATCTACCTCCTCCAGAAACTATACATAAATCTGGATATTGAGGAAGGATTTTTAAAGCATTATATAAACTTTCACAAACAACATTTGTTAATGTTGCGGCGCCATCATTAACATTTAACTTTTTTATTAAAGATAATGAAAAAAATTTTCTATCTAAAGATTTTGGTGGTGAAAGAAAAAAGAATGAATTGTTCATATATTTATTAAATATTTTAATATTATTTTTTCCTTTTTGTGCAATTAACCCATTATTATCGTATTTTTTATTTAATTTTAATGAAATCCAGTCATCAATCAAAGAACAGCATGGCCCCACATCGAATGCAATAATATTATTTAAACTTTTTTTTAATTTATGATTAAAACATGTCAAATTTGATATTCCGCCAAGATTAACAAAGCATATATTTTTCTTTATCTTTTTTGTTAGATAAAAATGAAATATCGGTGTCAAAGGGGCGCCTTGCCCACCTTTATTAATGTCATTACTTCTAAAATCGCCAATTACTTTTTTGTTTAATAAATTTGATAATTTTTGAGCATTACCAATTTGTAAACTGTATCCATCATTAGGATTATGAGATATAGTTTGTCCATGAAATCCAATAACATCTATTTCATTAATATTAATATTTTTTTTTTTAAGAAATTTATTAATTATCGAATAGTTTAATAGTGTAAATTCGTCTTCAATTTCAACGATTCTTTTTTTTCTTTTATATTCATTTAAATTAATTTTTTTTTTAAAAATACTTTTAATTTTTTTGCTAAAAATATTAGAAAATGGATAATAATCTGATGCTTCCATTTTGATTTGAGCTTCGCCATTTGTTTTTATTAATGCAATATCAATACCATCAGCAGAAGTTCCGCTCATTAGTCCAATAGCATTAAATTTTTTTTTATTTATCATGTATAAATTTTAAATTATAAATAATAAAATATTTATAAAGATAGGATATTATATTGTTTATAAAGTTTCTTTTAAAAATTATAAAAAAAAATGCAAAAAATAAAATCTAAACTAATAAAAGAATTACAATTAAGAGGTTATATACATCAATGTACTAATATTGAAAAATTAGATCAATTAGCAGAAAAAAAGAAAATAACAGCATATATAGGATTTGATTGTACCGCAGAAAGTCTTCATGTTGGAAGTCTAGTTCAATTAATGTTAATAAGAATATTACAAAAATCAGGGCATAAAGTAATTGTATTATTAGGTGGTGGTACGTCAAAAATAGGAGATCCTTCTGGTAAAGATAAATCAAGACAATTATTACATGAAAAAGAAATTAAAAAAAATTCTGAAAATATTAAAAAAAATATAGAAAAATTTACTATAAAAAACAATGATGCAAAAAAAATTAAATTCTTGGATAATTCTCAATGGCTTGAAAATGTAAATTATATAAATTTTTTAAGAACCTACGGAAAAAATTTTTCAGTTAATAAAATGTTAACAATGGATAGTGTCAGCGAACGATTAAAAAGAGAACAGCCATTATCATTTTTAGAATTTAATTACATGATAATTCAAGCATATGATTTTGTTGAATTAAATAATCGTGAAAATTGTAATGTTCAATTTGGAGGATCAGACCAATGGGGTAATATAACTGCTGGAGTTGACTTAACTAGAAGAATAAACAAAAAAGATGTATTTGGTTTTACAACTCCATTAATCACAACCTCCTCTGGAGAAAAAATGGGCAAAACTAATAAAGGTGCTATATGGCTTAGTGAAAATTTATTATCTTCTAATGGATATTGGCAATTTTGGAGAAATGTTGAAGATGCAGATGTGTTAAAATTTTTAAAATTATTTACTGAGTTGCCAATAGAATACATTAATAAATTAAAAAATACTTCTAGTTCAGAAATTAATAAAAATAAAAAAATTTTAGCTGATGAGGCAACAAATATATGTCATGGAAAAAATTTAGCTGATAATTTTACTTTAAAAAAAAAGGATTTAGATAAAGGTTTAGAAGCATTTAAGATTATAAGTATCAATAATAAAATTATTAAAAGCAATAGTGAATCAAGAAGATTGATAAGAGGTGGGGCTGTAAAATTTAATGGAAAATTAATAACTAATGAACTTGAAGTTATATCAGAAAAAATTGTAAAAAATAAAAAAATTGATATTTCTATCGGTAAAAAAAATCATTTTACTATAAAAATAATTTAATTATTTTTATTCTTATCTTCTTTTTTAAAAACACTAAAAAATTTCTGTATAAAACCTGGAGTTATTGTTTTAATAGGATCAACTTTAACTTCTGGTTCATCCAAATCACCTTTTATAGTGTAAATAAATGACCAAATACCTTTTCTTTCATTAGTTAATATTTTCCCTAATACAGGAATAGAACCTATAATCTTATTTAAAGTAACCATAGGTATAATTGCTCCTTCTAAATCTATTTCTTTTTCTTTTAAAAGAATTTTTCCTTGGTTTGAAAAACCAACATCAGGTCCATAAGCTTCATATTTATTAAGCTCTAAAATACCTTTCTCTATAGTAAATTCTGATTTTAATTTATTAATTAATATTCCTTCACCTGATAAAGCAGAAACGATTCCTATAGAAGCTAAATTTAATATTTTTGCAAGTGTTGGAGCTTTTATTAATCTCATATCTCTTATTGTTAAACTTGCATTCAATGGATGTGAATCTCTAGTATCATCATAATTTCCGTGTAAAACAAGACTACCTTCATTACCACTTTTATTAATATTGAATGTTCTTAAAAATAATCCTGCATCATCTGAATTTATTTTAAGTTCACGTGAGTTTTCCTTTGGAACAATATTTATATTAAATGTTTTTTGATTTTTTAAACTTCCAGTTAAATTAACTTCTTTAAAAATTTTATTGTCATATTTCAATATTCCATCAACATTATAAATACTTTTTTCTTCAGCAACTAGCGCTTCGTTTGTTTGTAAACTTATATCTAAAGGTTGTAATTTTACTAAAAAACTATCCTCTTTTGGTTCTTCAAAGAAAGTTTCTTCCAAACTCTTTGATAAATCCAAATAATCGCCTTTTAAATATAAATTATTTAAATTTTTATCTCTTAGAATCTTAATGTTAATTTTTTTATTATTTTTTTCTAAATTTAATTCTAAACTTTTATAAGGTTTAATATTTTTAGATAATTTAATTAATCCATTAATTTCATTATCTGTATCTTTATAATTATTAATTTTAATTTCATTCAATATTTTATTAGAAAAATTAAAATCTATATCTACTTTCGCATCCACGCCTTTATCTTTTATTATACCTAATGTCGGAATACTTAATTTTACATCTTTTAGATCGCTTGTAGTTATTATTTTTTCTTTTTTCTTTTGAAAAATAAAATAAGTAGCTTTTAAATTTATTAAGCCCTGACTATAAGGAATTATTTTAAAATTAAATGATTTTTCAAAATCTTCTTCATTAACTTTGCCTGTTATATTGTATTTACTTATAAACTTACTTTTATTTAAATAATTTTTTTTACCTTCTATAAATACATCTACTCCACCAATCATTGCATCGCCTTTAATATTAAATTCTTTTTTATTAACTGAAAATTTCATATTTTTAGAGTCCAAATCTAAATCATAAAATATTTTTTTTCTTGATAATTTAGTTAATTCGCCGTCAGCTTCAAAATTTGTCATATTTAAATTTGCAAATCCTTCATAAAAATCTCCATTAATACTAGTAGAAAATGTATCAATCTTTATTTCTTCATTACTTGGGTTTAAGTCGCCATTTAATTTTATAAATTCTATTTTTAATTTTTTAGAAAAAACATTTGGTAAATCTATCATACCATCTTGCATTTCAATCTTATTTGTAACTAATTTTCTTTCAGTTATTAAAGGTAAAAAATTAATATGAATCTTTAAATTATTAAATTCTGATAGTTTTTTCTTTTCATTAGAAAAAATACTAAAATTATATCCATCAATTACTATTCTTCTTTCTTTTTTATCAAATCTTATTATTGGCTTTTCAATAGATGTGTAAAAATTATCCGATTTAAAACGTTCATTAATAAATTTTTCTAAATATACACTTGAAAACTCGCCTTTATTTAATATCCATGCAGCATAAATTAAACTAGATATTAAAAGTAAAATTATTAGTGAAACAAATGTTTTAAAAGTTTCTTTCATTATTTTTTTTTATTTTTTAAATAAAGCTGCTTCTAAAAAAATATCGATATTACCATCCAATACTGAATTACAATTTGATACTTCTGTATTATTTCTAAGATCTTTAACCATTTTATAAGGGTGCATTATATATGATCTAATCTGTCTTCCCCAACCAATTTCAGATTTATTTTCATTATTAGAGTTTTGCTCAATTTCCTTTTTTTGTAATTCTAATTCATAAATCCTAGCTTTTAACATAGATAGAGCTGTTGCTTTATTTTTATGTTGAGAACGATTATTTTGACATTGTACAACAATTTTTGTTGGTAAATGTGTAATTCTTACAGCACTATCTGTTTTATTAACATGTTGTCCTCCTGCACCAGAAGCTCTATATGTATCAATTCTTAAATCTTTATCTTTAATATCAACATTAATTTTATTATCGACTACTGGATAAACCCAAACTGAAGCAAAACTTGTATGCCTTCTTGAATTTGAATCAAATGGAGAGATTCTCACTAATCTATGTATTCCGGATTCTTTTTTTAACCATCCATATGCATAATCTCCTTTTATTTCCATTGTTAATGATTTAATTCCAGCTTCTTCTCCTGAATTTTCTTCTAGAATATCAAAACTAAATTTCTTTTTTTCACACCATCTCGTATACATTCTTACTATCATTTCAGCCCAATCTTGAGCTTCTACCCCTCCTGCTCCTGAATGCACCTCTAAAAAACAATGATTACTATCTGCTTCTCCTGACAAAAAATTCTCAAACTCTTTTTTTTTTATTTTTACTGATAGAATTTCAATATTTTTATTTATATCAAAAATTAATTTTTCATCATTTTCATTTGTAATTTTAATTAATTCATTTAATTCTTCATATTCTTTCTCTAAATCTAAGAAAGTATTAATTTTATTCTCTAAAAAGTTTTTTTCCTTTATTATTGTTTGAGCCTTAATTTGATCATCCCAAAAATTTTCTTTTTGAATTTCTGTTTCTAATAATTTTACTTTTTTTAAAATATTATTTAAATCAAAGACACCCCCTAAGATTACTTAATGATATTTCTAATTTCTTTAAAATATTTATTATTTCTTTTTTAATCATTTATTAATACAAACCGCCGAGTCCTTGAATGTTTGAATTTAAATCATTACTAAAATCATTTTTTTCAAATTCTTTATTTGAACTAAAAACTTCAAGAATTATATTTTTGTCATTTTTTTTTGCAAGCTCCCCTGTTTCTAAATTTACTTTAACTAATTGTGCTTTTGAAGGTATTCTAAATGGTATACCTTTTTCATCTTTCAATGCCATATACATAAAATCCCTAAAAATTGGAGAAGCTACACTTGCTCCGGTTTCTCTAGGTCCTAAAGATTTTGGATTATCAAAACCCACATAAACACCAACAACTAAATCAGGTGAAAAACCTATAAACCATGTGTCATTACTATTATTTGTTGTTCCTGTTTTTCCAGCTAGAGGTTTTTTAATAACTGAAACTTTTTTACCAGTACCTCTTAAAACAGCACCTTCTAACATAGATACTATTTGATAGGCGTGTACAGAATCAATTATTTCTTCTCTACTGTCTACAATCTTTGGAAAATTTGCAAAACTTACATCGTCTCCATTACATTTTAAGCAAGCACTGTTATCATGTTTATCAATAGTTTTGCCATTTCTATTTTGCACTCTATCTATTAATGATGGAGAAATTTTCTTACCTCCATTTACTAACATTGCATAAGCTACTGTTAACTTCTCAAGTGTAGTCTCACCTGCTCCTAAAGCCATTGATAATACAGGTTCTAAATTGTCACTAATATTTAATAATTTAGCTTTATTAACAATGGATTCTATTCCGATCGTTTGTGCAAGTCTTATAGTCATTAAATTTCTTGATTTTTCTAAACCTAATCTCATTGTACTAAGACCATAGAATTTATTTGTATAATTTGATGGACTCCATTTTCCTAAATCAGCACCTTGATCTATTACAAATGGAGCATCTAAAATTTTTGTAATTGGACTTTGACCTTTTTCAAGAGCAGTTAAATACACAAATGGTTTAAAGGCTGAACCTGGTTGTCTAAAAGCTTGTGTCGCACGATTAAATTCACTTTTATTAAAACTTATGCCTCCCGACATTGCTAAAATTCTTCCAGTATGTGGATCAAGTGCTAATAATGCACCATTTATATCTGGAAATTGTCGCAAATTAAAAAGATTAAGTTCTCCATATTCTAAAAAATCTTCCTTACTATTTTTAGCTTCAACATAAATAATATCTCCAATTGCAAGAACATCATTAGGATGTTTCACAGGGGGGCCAAGATATTGATTTCTTCTCCACTGCCTTGCCCATTTCAAATCTTTTAAATTAATTCTTCCATATTTGTCATTCTCAAAATGTATGTTTACGCCAGCATTATCTATATGTATAACAACTGCTGCCTCCCATTTTGGGAAAGCTTCTGGTATTGATATTAAAGATAAATCTTTTTTTACATTTGATTTTTCAATATCTATATTTGCTAATGGTCCCCTCCATCCATGGCGCTTATCATAATTTACCAGTCCAATTTTAAGTTTTTCATCTGCAATTTTTTGCAGCCTAGGATCTAAAGAAGTTCTTACAGTAAGTCCGCCTTTATATAGTTTATCTTCTCCATATTTATCTACTAATTGTTTCCTAACATCTTCTAAAAAATATTGCGCTTCAACAGGTTTTAATTCTTTTCTTTGATTAATATTTAATTCAGAATCTTTTGCTTTTTTTGCTTGATCTCTAGTTATTATTTTTTCTTGTAATAATCTTTTTATAACCCAATTTCTTCTACCTAAAGCTGCATTTTTTTTTCTAATCGGATGATAATTATTAGGCGCCTTAGGAAGTGCAGCTAAAAAAGCAGCTTCTGAAATTGTTAATTCATTAAGTGATTTATTAAAATAATTTAAGCTTGCAGCTGCTACTCCATAAGATCTAAATCCAAGATAAATTTGATTTAAATATAATTCTAAAATTCTGTCTTTTTCAAGAATTTGCTCAATTCTAAGAGCCAAAAGAATCTCTTTTACTTTTCTTTTATATGATATTTCTCTTGATAAAAAAAAATTTTTCGCAACCTGTTGCGTTATAGTTGAAGCTCCTTCAGGCCTCCCTCCTAAATTATTTATATTTCTTTTTAATGCCCTTATAATACTTGTAAAATCAATACCAATATGATCATAAAAATTTTTGTCTTCAGCAGCTAAAAAAGAATTTACCACTATTTTAGGTATTGATCCTAAAGGAACAAAAGATCTTTGTTCCGCAGCATATTCTGAAATTAATCTACCATCTGATGCATATACTCTTGTTACCATTGGAGGTTCGTAATTAATTAATTGTTCGTGATCTGGTAAATCGAGAACAAAATTCCAGACAATAAAAAGTAATAAAATAAAAATAGCAAATAAAGATATAAAAACTGAAGAAAATATTGTTGTTAACTTTTTTAAATTTATCATATTTTTAGACATTCTATTAAATTAGAACTATTATATTATTATTTAATTTTATAAAAAAGTTATTATATCTATGTTATAATATTACATTATTATAACGAATATATTTATTATTTATTCATGAAAAAGAAAGAATGAAAAGATTTCAATATAATACAACGATTAAGACTTTTAAATTAACTAATTTAAAACATATTTTTATATTTTCAAAAATTTTTAAAAGGTTTATACAAAAATGGACAAAAGAATTATTGTTGATTCTTCATTTAATGAAGAAACAAGAGTTGCTTTTATTAATGGTTCAGAAATTGAACATTTCGAAGTTGATACTTCTTCAAATAAAAAACAATTAAAAGGCAATATATATTTAGCAAAAGTAAGTAGAGTCGAACCGTCATTACAGGCAGCATTTGTAAATTATGGAGGTAACAGACAAGGATTCCTTCCCTTTACTGAAATAAGTAGAGATTATTACAAAATTCCAGAGGCAGATAGAATAAAAAAAAAAAATGATGAGTTTGTAGTAAAAGATTATTACAGAGATACACCTGAAAAGCAAAAAAAACAAGTATATTCAAAATATAAAAATTTTAAAAGATATAAAATTCAAGACGTTATAAAAAAAAACCAAATAATGTTAGTTCAAATAGTTAAAGATGAAAGAGGTAACAAAGGAGCTGCTTTAACCAATTTTCTAAGTATAGCAGGAAAGTACTGTGTATTAATGCCAAATAAATCATTTGGGATAAAAATATCAAAAAAAATAAGTGATTTTAAAGAAAGAGATAAACTAAAAGAAATTGCAAATAGTTGTGATTTAACAAAAGAAATGGGAATGATTGTTAGAACAGCAAGTAGAGATTGCGATCAAAAAAATTTAAAAAAAGATTTTGATTATGTTTTAGGCATATGGAAATCTATTAAAGAAAAGACTATAAATTCATTAGCTCCAACAATAATTAATGAAGATTCTAATATTGTTAACAAATTTATTAGAGATAGTTTTATTGAAGAATATAAAGAAATTATAATAGACGGACAAGAAACTTTTGAACAGGCAAAAAAATATATGAAAACTTTATTGCCAGATCAAGAAAAAAAAATAAAAGAATATAAAAATACAAAATTGCCTGTTATGGAATTCTATGATCTTGAAGAAAAAATAGACTCTATATATGATACTAAAGTAAAATTAAAATCAGGTGGATATATTATAATTAATTCCACTGAAGCACTAACCGCAATTGATATAAATTCAGGGCAATCAACTAAAGAAAGGAACGTAGAAGAAACTGCTTTAAAAACAAATATTGAAGCTGTAGATGAGATTTGTAAACAAATTAGAATAAGAAATATTGCTGGATTGATAGTCGTAGATTTTATAGATATGGAAATTATCAGAAATAAAATTATTGTTGAAAGAAGATTAAAAGACACTCTCAGATTCGACAGAGCTAAATGTCAAATTGCAAGAATTAGTAAATTTGGATTATTAGAATTATCTAGACAAAGAATTGGCCCAAGTTTAGAAGAAACAACTATGGAAGATGAAATAATATCTGGTATAAGATGTACAATAAGATCTACTACGTCATCAGTAGCAAGAATTCTAAGAAAAATTAAATATTTAAAAATTGAAAAAAAAATTAAAGAAATAAATGTGTATTTATATAAAACATTAAATGAATATATATTAAAAAATAATAAAGACTTTATAAAAGAACATGAGAAAAAATTAAAAATTAAAATAAATTTTATAGAAGACAATAATATTGCGCCTCCTTTCTTTATTATTAAAACAAAAGAATTAATAAAAAAAAAGAATGTTACAAGTACTATTTATGATGACATTCCAAAATTAGTAATGGATGATGAAAAAATTGACATAAAACTAAAAACAAAAAAAACTGAAAAAAATAAAAAAAAAGAAATGAAACCAAAAAAGAAGGATTCAAAAAAATTAAAATAATTGAAGAAAAAACAATTGAAGATAAAACTTTAGTAAAATAGTTATAAATTTATATATTCATTTTTTTTCTTATTTTAGTAGCTGATATTCCCTCTATTTCTTTAGACAAAGAAATTTTTTCTATTTTATAACCAACTCCTCTGCCATAACAAATATTTGTAATATTAGGAACTTTAACAACTTCAAATTTACCTTTATATTCTTTCAAAGCATCAACAATATTCCTTTTAACTGTATTAAAATCAAAAGGATTTGAATCATCGGTACCGCTTGTATCTCTTATCATTATTATTACCTGGCCTGTCTTTTTTAAAATTTCTTTAAATAAAGTTTTATGCCCATCGTGAAAAGGTTGAAATCTTCCTAACATTTGCGCAGTGGGTTTTTTCCAATTAATACTCATTGTTAATTAATTTTTCAATTATATGATTAGCCCAAAATTTAGCATTTTTTGATGTAATTCTAAACTTATATTTTTTTGGTTTTTGAAATATTTTATTAGTATCTTCAAATCTTCCTTTTTTTTCTGTATCCATCCAAATAATAATATCTGGATCTAATATTTTTCTTGTTATTTCTAAAGGACAAACAAAATCAGCTAAAGAGCTAGTTTTTTGAGATATTATGAAGTCTGAAAATCTTTTCATTCTATCAGCTTGTCTCAAACGACCTTCTTCAGAAAAATCCCAATCATTAAAATATTTTCTTATTTCATCTGCGTTTAAATGTATTATTGGTAAATTTTTTGCTAATTCTTTTGACAAATATGTTTTACCTGTACCTGGTAACCCCATTATTAAAAATTTTTTTGGTTTTAGAATAAATTTACTTTTAAAAGCAGATACTTTTTCTTCTAACTTATTATTAATAAATTTTTTTTCTTTTTCTAAAACAAGCATTTTTTTTATTTACCTCTAAAAAATCTTTTAATTTTTTTTAATTTATTATAACCATTAACATATTTTCCCCAAAAGATGTAATTCCAACCTCTTTCATGAAAATAATATAGAAAAGTTTTTGTTAAAATTTCTAAACTCGCAATTGATCCTGCCCAAGAAAGTTCTCCAGTTATAAACCAAGCTATTATAAAAGTATCTAAACTTGCAATTATTCTCCAAGTTATAGATTTTATTAAAGAACGTTTTCTTGATACTGAATAAAACATTTGTTTTTAAATAGAAGGATTAAAAGTATGAATCCCACACTCCTTTTTTTTAAAATTTTTCCATCTTCCTGATCTTATACTTTCATTATAAATAACTTTATTTGTACATGTAAAACAACCAATAGATTTATAACCTTTGCTAATTAAAGGATGTTCTGGCAAATTATTTTTTTTTATATATTTATTAATTTTTTCTAAAGACCAATCAGCTAAAGGATTAATTTTTATATGAGTGCTAGATTTCTCAATTTTATTAATAAATTCTCTTTCAAATCCATGAATACGTTTTCTGCCAGTAATCCAAGCATCATAATTATTTATTATTTTTTCTAATGGAAATACTTTTCTAATTTTGCAACATTCATCAGGATTTTTTTTATATAAATTTTCATTAGGATCTTTAATTTTTAAATCTTTATTTAATGGTTTTAAAACTAAAATATTATTTAATTTTAATAAATTTATAATTTTTTTTGCGTAATCTAAAGTTTCAGGAAAAAGTTTACCAGTATTAATAAATATTACAGGTGTACTCCTATCAATTTTCGAGATCATATGCAAAATTACAATGCTTTCACTACCAAAAGAGCTAGTTAAAACTATTTTTTTACTAAAAATCTTTTTTATCATCACATTTAAAAGATTTATTGAATCTAATTTGGAAAATTTTTCAGAAAGTTTCTGAAATTCACTATTATTTAACATTATCTTTAAGAACCTCCTTAATTTTATTTAATTGTTTTTCAGGGCCTATTCTGTTACAAAAATTTCCTAAGCTTTCTTTCTCTTTTTTATTTTCTTTAAATAATAAAAATATTTGCTCTAAAGCTTTTATTAAATCTTTATAAGAAATTTTATCTAAAATCTTAGAACTAAGTCGTGAACCTTCAAAATCACCACCGGAAAATAATGCATATGTATTAGGTGATCTTCCTACAATTCCAATATCGCCAGCATATGGTCTAGCGCAACCATTGGGACAGCCTGTAATTCTAATACTAAAAATCTCATTATTTAATCCATATTTTGATAAAACATCATCTATTTTAATTATTAATTCATTTCTAACTCTTTCAGCCTCAGCAAGAGCTAATCCACAAGTAGGAAGAGCTGGGCAGGCTAAAAACCAGCGATTAACTGGAGAAATTTTATTAGTAATTAAATTTTTTCTTAAAATTAATTCTATTAAATTTTTATTTTTTTCTTCTATATTTCCAAGAAAAATATTTTGATCAGTAGATAATGAAATAGTTGGTTTAAATTTTTTTATTATATCTAAAAGGCCAGATTTAATTTTTACATTTTCTTTATCTATAATTCTACCTGAAGGAATGAATATTCCTATATACCATTTTCCATCTCCTTGTTGATGCCATCCTAAATGATCAACAACTTTTAAAGTTTCATTCTTTGGTATAGAAAACTCTTTTTTTAAATTTTTCTCAATTTTACTTTTAAACCAACTTATTCCTTTTTCATCAACTAAGTATTTTAATCTTGCATGTTTTCTATTTGTTCTGTCTCCAAAATCTCTATGTATTATTACAATTTCTTCTAATATTTTTATCAAATCACTCTCTTCGCAAAACAATAAATGTTTTGCTAAATATGGAAAAGTTTTAGGATTATTATGTGTCATTCCTAATCCCCCTCCTATTGCGATGTTATATCCTAAAATCTTTTCATTTTTATGAATTAAAAAAATAGCAATATCATTTGTTAAAACATCTATTGAATTATCATTATAAACTGTAATGCCAATTTTAAATTTTCTTGGTAAATAATTCTTTTTATAAATTGGCTCTTTTTTGCTAAATTCATATTTCTTACCATTTATCCATATTTGTCCATAACTTGAACTTTTAGGAAGAAAATATGAAGATATTTTTTTAGCATCTTCTCTTAATTTTTTATAAATCTTATTTTGAATTGGAGCGGCAATTGTAGTTACATTTCTAACAACATCGCCACATGCTCCATAAGTTGTTAAAAAAATCGAAGAAACACTTTTAATAATATTTTTTAAATTATTTTTTAAGATTCCATGAAATTGAAACGTTTGTCTTGTTGTAATTCTTAATGAATTATTAGAAAATTTTTCTGATAAATTATTTAATTCTATGTATTGATCTGCTGTAAGCACTCCACCAGGAATTCTAGTTCTAATCATAAAATTAAATTCTTTTTCTTTACCTTGTTTCTTTAATGCCGTTGCTGTATCTCTATTGTATTGTTGATAAGTACCATGAAACTTTAATAATTGTATTTCGTTTTCTTCAAAAAATGAATATGAATTATTTAATTGATTAGCAATTTGACCGGCTAAAAAATCACTATTATTTTTTATTTCTTCAACTTTAGATAATGTTACGTTGTTCATATAATTTTTTATCAGTATTTATAAATATTTTTTTATTATTTTCTTTTTGATACCAATTTAAAATGGGGCTCAATAAAACATTTTTTCCTATAACTAATAAAGCTGGTGTATCAATTTTTTCTAAATCTATACCTTTAGAAAATTTATTTAACGTACTAATTGAAATCTTTTGATTAATTTTAGTCGCGTTAGATATAATAGCTATATTCTCATTTTTACTTCTTCCACTATTTATTAATTCAGAACAGACCCATTTTATTCTTTGCAAACCCATATAAATAACAACTAATTGAGAAGTTTTAGAAAAACTTTTCCAATCTATGGTCTCAGGTTTTTCACCTCCAGCTCCATATGCAGAAATAAATGTTATAGACGTGTTAAAATCCCTGTGGGTTGCAGGAATACCAGCATATGCTAGCCCAGCAATACCTGCTGTAGCTCCAGGGACAATTCTATATGGTATTTTATTTACAGTTAAAGCTAAAGCTTCTTCTCCTCCTCGGCCAAATATAAATGGGTCGCCTCCTTTTAATCTCAATACTCTTTTTCCTTTTTTTGCTTCATTTACCAAAAGTTTATTTATTTCCAATTGTTTTATTGATTTTTTATTTCCTCTTTTACCGACAAAAATAATATCTGTATTTTTTTTTGCTAAATTTAAGATACTTTCGTCCAATAACGCATCATAAAAGATTACATCTGCTAATTTTATGGATTTAACAGCTAATATAGTTAATAGTCCTGGATCCCCTGGACCTGCGCCAACAAGCCATACACTGCCTTTGCTAAATTTAATATCAAATAATGACATATCTGAACATATATCATATTATATGAATAAAACAACATTTTTTTTGTAAATTTATATATTTTACAATTTTTTTATGTATTATCTAATTGTTTAGAAATAGATAAAAAAATATGATTATAGCTTTTAATAATAGGAAGCATTTTAAATTTATTGATCTTTAATTCATTATTCAGTTTCTTAACTATAGATTCTAAAATAAAAAATAAACTTCCCCTAAAAAGAAACAATGGTAATAAAAAGATATATTTTTTATTTTTTTTTATCTTTAAAAGTTTATTTTTTGATTCATTTCCATTAAGACCTACAAGTATTTTTTTATAAAATATTATATTATTCCTCTTAGCTAATTTTTTTAATAAATAATTCATTTCTCTTTTTGCTTGTAAATTTATTGTATTACTAGCAACAAGTATTAAAGCAATGTCTTGTTTTTTAAATGTTTTAATTTTTGCTTTTAATTTTTTCTCAATTTTTGAAACAAAAATTTTAGAATTTACTAAAGGTTTTGTTAATAATAATTCTGGGATTTTCGAATATTTATTCCTTACAGAATTTATGACCTTAGGTATGTCTTTTGACGAATGATTTCCTGAAAAAATCATCACAGGTACGATTATCAATTTGTCAAATTTTTTTTTAAAAAAGAAATCTAATTGTTTTTTAATTGTTATCTTATTTATCTCTAAATAACCTATTTTTACTGTATAGCTTCTATATTTTTTTTTAAAAAGTTTTAATAATTTTAAGGTATCTTTAGTTCCTACACTACTTCTTGAACCATGACAACAAAGAAGGATTCCTTTTTTCATGAAATATAAAATTTATATTGAACCATAATTTTAATTATTAAATAAACCTAAAAAAAAATTATTTAAATTTTTATGTTTTGGGAAATTTAAACCTGCATAATCAGAATTAAAGTGAATGATTTGCCCATTTGAAAATTTATTTACTGAAATAAGAGGAATTAACAAATTATCACATTTTATTTCATAAAATTTATTAATTTGATCTTTGTACGGCCCAGGTTTAGAAACATGAGCAAAATCGATATCTGTTTTTTCTTTATCCGTTGAAAAATTATTTTCAGTTAAATTACAACTTTTGTAAATTTCTGGATCAAAAATATTTAGATTATATTTCTGGAAATCAGAAAATTTATTATGATAAAATTTTATATATTTTAAATTATTATTCTCCTTAATAAATTCAACTTTTCTCCAAAAGTTCGCTCCACCAATTGATATAAAATTATTAAATTTATTAGTATCATTTAAAACAAATTCAATATCATTTAACATTTCATCAGAAATATATTCTTGATAATAAGGAAAAATAATATTTTTATAATTTACCATTTTTCCTTTTTCTAAATCATAATCATAAATAATATCAAATTTTTTAAAAATTTTTTTTAAATTTCTTACAGATTTAATTATTGATTGAGCATTATGATTTACTTCACTAGTTGTAATTGGTACATCATTTGGCAGTGATATATAATTCTTCTCTTTATTCTGTTTGTTAAAATAATTATTGATAACAATTAAATTTGAATAATAATTATAAAAAACTGTGGTAGGTACCACTAATAAATTATCATTTATCTGAGGTATTTCTTGATTAATATTAAAATAAAACTTGTATGAGTATGTATCAGGAATATTTCTAATTTCATTGACAAATTTATATAAAATTTTAGTAATAATTTTTTTTATTGATGAAACCGATTCACTTTTATATTTTTCAAGATAATTATCTAAAACTTCATTATTATCAAAATTAATTTCACCTTCAAAAAAAAGATTTTTACCAAAACAATTATTTGAAATTAAATCTTTAATGAAAATTGAAGAACTAAATTCATTTAAGTTATCAGTAAATGAAGTACTGTAACAAATTTCTGTATTTTCTTCTTTTATATTAGATATTTTTAAATTTACCTTACTAGATAAGATTTTCTTTGCATATATTTTAATTTCATCATTATCCTCTAATTTAAATACTGGTCCTGTAGATTTTATTAAAATTGTGGGTTGTTTAAATTCTTTAACTACTTCGTGAAAAATAGATTTTGTGTATTTTATACTTATGAAAAATAAGCTAAAAATAAATATTATTATTGATATACAAACTATCTTTTTCATTAAACTATTTTAAATCATTATTATTTTAGTTCAAAAAAAAAGCTTTTGAAATGATGTTTAAGTTATTGTTTCTACTCCAGTTCTCGATTAACTGGCGGTGAGGGAGGGATTTTGACCAGAGATACAAGAAGCAAGTATCATAAGGCTTTCCGACAATTACAAAATTCTAAAGTGCATAATCATATTAAATATCGACACCAAAATAGACACCAATGATTCCTGATCCGTGATACGGGATTAGAATTTCTTTTTACCAGATACTTTTTTACATTCTCCACTTGCTCTTCCTTCCCAAGGCACGACGTCTGTATGCAAATTATCAAGAGCTTTTTCTGCAGTAACTTCTTCCGAAATTTCTATATTATAAGTACCGGAAATTCTATTAATATAATATCTTTTGATCACAGCCTTATGAACGGTCTCCATATCAATAATATTAAATTTGATTTGATCTTCTGTAATTTCAACAGGCCAATCTAGGTATAGTTTTTTTGTTAAATTTATTCGATAAGTGTGTTTAAAACTTACACTTCCTTTGCTTCCGTCTTTTCCAACAAGAGTTTCAGTTGTACAAACTAAATTAAGTATTTTGTCAGCCCATGCACCATGAACCGGGAAAAGGAGAAGAAGTATGACTAAGAGTTTTTTCATATTACTCATCCTCATCCATTGTTCTTTTCATATCTTCCTCTTTTTTTTTGAAATCTTCTTTAAAGTTTTCTATTAGCAGTGAATGAAAACCTATTATCGGGAAAAATAAAATTATC